>ERZ772882.164-NODE-164-length-95087-cov-5.378662_pt1 | contig 95087 bp, 76 predicted proteins | sample MGYA00580576_ERZ772882 | MGnify/ENA primary metagenome ERZ772882 (study PRJEB29015, sample SAMEA2737658) | human gut metagenome | biome: human gut; feature: human-associated habitat; material: faeces | place: China | collected 2012 ... | reverse complement strand
TTTTACAATTTATTGAATGTCAAATCTAGTAAACCAATTTTAGGAAACTACATAGCCAACAGGATAATATAGCACGAAGTGACGGAGGAGTTTATTTCAATGTAATCAACTTATTTACCCCCCTTCGAGTATTCCATCTATAAACAGAGGGAGAGCTGGGTAACTCTCCCTCTTCGGGAATTATTTCTAATCCTATAACCTATGTAATAAAATCAAGGCGTTAGCATTTGCCTCACAACCGCATATAAGCATCAATCTCCCGGAACTGATCGGAAGAATAATCCCCCAGCAAGTGTTTCGCGAAATGGAACCACATCTTCCGTTGATAGAAAGCCTGTTGTATGCCCATAAAACCGTGAGCTTGTCCCGGTAAAATCACTAAGTCAAAATTCTTTCCCGCTTTCAACAACGCATCTGTCATGCGCAAGGTATTCGCTGGATGCACGTTATTATCCACGTCACCCGTCACCAGCATCAAATACCCTTTCAAATTCTTCGCCAGCTCGATATTCGTCGGGATTTTCGTCTCGAACTTGATTTTCTCCACGGAAATCGTGGTATCTTTACCCGTGATAGAATCTTTCACGGTTTTCTTCTCGAAAGATTTAACCTCCCGAACCCCGTGATGAGTCTCTCCCCACCATTGGTTATAAATATTATTGTCATGATTTCCCGCCGACGAAACAGCCGCCGTGTAGAAATCGGGATAAGTACACAATGCTGCGGTAGACATGAAACCTCCGCCGGAATGTCCGAAAATACCCACCTTGGACTTATCAATAAAAGAAAAACGATCAGCCAACTGCTCGATACCGCATTTATCATCCGCCAACGGGTAATCCCTCAAATTATTATACCCAAACGTGTGATACCACTTATCACGCATCGGACTACCTCCCCGGTGACCGAAAGTTACCACCACGAAACCGACTTGTGCCAGCCCGACATTATAAACTGCCGTCACGGAAAACTCCAACGGAATCGCCTCGGTTTGCGGACCGGGATAAACATACGAAATAATCGGGTAACACCGGGTTGAATCGAAGTCAAAAGGTTTCCACATAAAACCGTACAAATCCGTATGCCCATCGGCTGCCTTCACCGTGAAAGGCTCCGGCATCTTCCATCCAGTCTCGTAAAGCCGGGTCAAATCGGGTGATGCCAATTCCAAAATTACCTTTCCCTTGTTATCCCGCAACACGCTCCGGGGTTCCAAGTCCGCACGGGAATAATTATCCACGAAATAACGTCCCGACTTCGAAAAATAAGCCTCATGAGTGGCCTGTTCAGGTGTCAGCACCTCCACTTGACCATTCCCGTCAATCCGGGCTTTATTCACCCGGGCATAGTAGGGACACGCTCCCTTCTCCTGCCCGTAAGCCCCGAAATAAATGGTACGTCCCACAGTATCAATCTTAACCATCTTCCCGGCCGTCCAGTTCCCGGAAGTAATCGCGTTCTTCAAATTTCCCTCGCCATCGTAATGATAGAAATGCCCGTGTCCCGTTCTCTCCGACCACCAGATAATATCTTTCCCTTCGTTCAACAAGGAAAGATGGAAGAAATCATTATTGAAATAAGGTTTACTAATCTCGTTAATCAACACCTTCACCTCCCCTGTTTTCAAATCCACCTTACAAAAATCGATCTCGTCACAAGTCCTCTTCTTACGCAAGAAATAAAGACTGTTGACCTTTTCTCCCGGGGTAAACAATCTCAATGTCTGATCCGGCCATTTCTCAACCGGCACTTTAATCAATTTCTTATCGGTAGTGTCCACCAGAAACAACTCCTCGTGTTGCACCTCCTGATCCCCGGCCATCACGTATTCATACTCGTTCAACGTCGGACGGGAACTCAAATTATTAACCACATAAAGTGTTTTGATCTTTCTCCGGTCCGAGCGACGCACGTAAAAACGTTCCGAATTCTCGAACCAAGTCACTCGGGCAGACACCCGTTTACTCGTGGTGTCCGTATCACCGTAGGCATAAGAGTATTTTAATTCACCATCCGTAGTGATCTGGGTTTCCACGGAATCTTTCACGGAAAGCATATACAAGTTATGACTTTTAGCGTAAACGACATAAGTACTATCCGGAGAATACGTCCCCTCCAGCCCGTTCGATTTCTTGGGAGTTGTATCCGGTTTCTTTCGGGCAGAATCTATTTTCACCAACTGATTGGTATAAATGTTATACTCGAAACGGAAAGTATCCACCTCGAACTTCAATGTCTTCTCATCTTCTTTAAAAGCCAATGCCCGCACGGGTAGTTCTTTGTAATTCACCGGTCCGTGGGTATACTTGCTGATTTCGGCAGTCATAAATTCCCGATCGAATAACTCCCGGTGAATCTTTGCCTTCGGGTCAACGAAATAATAACGGGTTCCATCGCCCGTTTTGTAACTATACCAAAACTTATCGCTTTCCTTCAAAAAGCGCGGACTTACTTTCGTTGATCCTACCAGTTTTTCTGCATTCCCACGCATAAAACGTTCGGCTTCCTTGTAATTGGCTTTCTGTGCAAACCCGGCCAGCACGAAAAGGCAGGGCACGAACCATAAAAAACATTTGATCATCATTTATTCCTTTAAATTTGTTCTATTGGTCTTTGTGAAAGCGAAATTAATTATATCCTCCCAAAGATTACCTTTCTACCGAAATCTTAATAAATATTTAACAGATTCAGATTATTTAAACTAATCATCTTCTACACAAACGTTTGAATATGCTACAAAACATAACGTCTGACGCCACGATTTCATTTTTTATAGCTACTTTTGCATATGGATAAACATGCAGATTTTTTCATTTACTTTAAATAAACAGGACGAGGTGATGGAAGTTTTCCCGATAGATAAAAAAACAGAGCAACTCTTTAAAGAAGTCAGCCGAAGAATATTCCGGTTACAAAACGGAAGAAGTCTTGACAGCATGGAACGGATAGGAGCCGACACGCAAGGACAGATCGGGGCAAGTTACCTCTCTCTTAAAAACTTGGCCGGACAATACCAACCCGATTTAAGATTGGCACAACTATTGTGGGGAACAAAGAAACGAGAAGAACAAATCGTTGCCTGTTTTTTATTCCCGGTTCAAGAGTTGATTACAGAAAAAATTACCCAATTATTACAACACTGTTACAACTTCGAGATAGCGGAATATTTCGGAACATTGGTTCTTTCGAAACTGGAAAACGTGAAACAAATGGTAAATGAATATTTAAATTCCGATCATTCCTATCTTCAAGTCGCGGCACTAACCGCCATCGGCAGGAGTCGGATTGACCGAAAACTAAACTCCCCATTCACCGATAGTTACATTCTAAACATAGATCGTAACAAGTTCACGGATACGAACGTACAAAAGGTATACGATCGTGTAAGCATATGTTTGAGAGAATAGAAAAACAAGAAGGTGTTAATAAAACATAAACGGACAAGGGAATGGGAAAATTGGTTCTTTTATATCAAAATGTTTCCTATTTTTGTGCCAAATTAAAGAAAAAAAGAATTAATTAATTTCTAACATAAATTTATTGCTATGGCAAAATTAGATTTAAGTATTTATGGAATCACGGATGTGAAAGAGATCCTTCACAATCCCTCATATGAAGAATTGTACAAGGCAGAAACAGACCCGAAACTGGAAGGGTACGAAAAAGGATATTTGACCGAGCTTGGCGCAGTTAACGTGATGACCGGAATCTATACCGGACGTTCACCGAAAGATAAATTCTTTGTAAAGAACGAGGCCAGCGAGGATTCTGTATGGTGGACTTCTGACGAATACAAGAACGACAACAAACCTTGTTCAGAAGAAGCATGGGCAGATTTGAAGGCAAAAGCCGTGAAACAATTGTCTGGCAAAAAATTGTACGTGGTTGACACGTTCTGCGGGGCCAACGCGGGAACCCGTCTGAAAGTTCGTTTCATCATGGAAGTGGCATGGCAAGCTCACTTCGTGAAGAATATGTTCATTCGCCCGACAGAAGAAGAACTAGCGAATTACGGGGAACCGGATTTCGTTTCTTTCAACGCTGCCAAAGCTAAAGTTGAAAACTTCAAAGAATTAGGCTTGAACTCCGAAACAGCTACCGTATTCAACTTGAAAACCAAAGAGCAAGTAATTTTGAACACTTGGTACGGTGGTGAAATGAAGAAAGGTATCTTCTCTATCATGAACTATCTGAACCCGTTACGCGGAATCGCATCTATGCACTGCTCTGCCAACACGGATATGGAAGGTAAAAACACGGCTATCTTCTTCGGGCTGTCGGGAACAGGTAAAACCACGTTATCAACTGACCCGAAACGTCTTTTGATCGGTGACGACGAACACGGATGGGATGATGAAGGCGTGTTCAACTACGAAGGCGGATGCTACGCTAAAGTTATCAACTTGAGCAAGGAAGCAGAACCGGACATCTATAACGCCATCAAACGTGACGCTTTGTTGGAGAATGTTACCGTAGACGCTAACGGAAAGATCGACTTCAATGATAAATCTGTTACCGAAAACACTCGTGTTTCTTACCCGATCTATCATATCAAGAACATCGTGAAACCGATCTCTAAAGGTCCGGCTGCACAACAGGTTATTTTCTTGTCAGCAGACGCATTTGGAGTATTACCTCCGGTATCCATCCTGACCCCGGAACAAACGAAATACTATTTCTTGTCCGGATTCACGGCAAAACTGGCCGGAACGGAACGCGGTATTACTGAACCGACTCCGACTTTCTCTGCTTGTTTCGGAGCTGCATTCCTGTCATTGCACCCGACAAAATATGCAGAAGAACTGGTTAAGAAAATGGAGAGAACAGGAGCAAAAGCATACTTGGTAAATACCGGATGGAACGGAACAGGTAAACGTATCTCTATTAAAGATACTCGCGGTATTATCGACGCTATTTTGGATGGCTCTATTGATAAAGCCCCGACCAAAACAATCCCGTTCTTCAATTTCGAGGTTCCGACCGTGTTGCCGGGAGTTGATCCGAAGATCCTTGATCCTCGCGACACATACAGTAACGCCAGCGAATGGGAAACCAAAGCAAAAGACTTATCAGAACGTTTCATCAAGAACTTCAAGAAGTTCGAAGGGAACGAGGCCGGAAAGGCATTGGTTGCCGCAGGTCCGAAATTATAATTCCAGGATTAGAACAGCAAAAAGCACTTCGCAAGGAGTGCTTTTTTTTATTACCCTTCTCTCTCCCATCACCACATCTTCCCTTACATCCGTATTTCAACTGTCAAGAATAAACAAACAGAACCCGGCCACACAGGGACCGGGTTCCAGAATAGATATTTTAATGCTTTGGATTTTTACCCCATATAGCCTTTCATGACACCCCGTTTGCTGTTACGCACAAACATAATGATCTCGTCACGTTCTTTGGATGCCGGCATCTCAGCCTCGATTCGTTCCACCGCATCAGAATTATTCAACCCGGATTGGAAAAGTATCCGGTATATATCCTGAATCTCGTTGATCTTCTCGTTCACGAACCCGCGACGGCGCAAACCGATCGAATTCACTCCCGCATAAGATAAAGGTAATCTTCCGGCCTTCACGTAAGGAGGTACGTCCTTACCAATCAAAGAGCCACCTTGAATCATCACGTGACGACCGATATGTACGAACTGATGCACGGCAGACATTCCACCGATAATAGCGAAGTCATCCACAACGACCTCACCGGCCAACTGACAAGCATTCGTGATAATGCAATTATCCCCTATCTCGCAGTCATGCGCAATATGCACGTAGGCCATGATCAAACAATTGCTCCCGACTTTAGTTACCCCCTTAGCGGCAGTACCTCTATTTATAGTCGCACACTCCCGAATGGTCGTGTTATCACCAATCTCGACGATTGTCTTCTCTCCTTTGAATTTAAGATCCTGAGGAATGGCAGAAATAACAGCCCCCGGAAAAATCTTACAATTTTTCCCGATATGCGCTCCCTCCAGGATAGTGACATTCGAACCAATTCTTGTTCCCTCCTCAATGACAACATTCTTATCAATTGTCACGAAAGGCTCAATCACCACGTTATCCGCGATCTGAGCTTCAGGATGAACATAAGCTAACGGTTGTTTCATTCGTTTTTTTTATTTAATTACAATATAATAGTTACATTTTAAGTACAAGCTTATCACTATTTTTTCGTTTTTGCAACCTGGGCCATGAATTCACCCACTTCACAAACTAACGTTTTACCGACAAAAGCGTACCCTCTCATCGTCACGATCCCGCGACGAATAGGAGCAATCTTTACCAGCTTAAAGACCAACGTATCGCCCGGCACAACTTTATGACGGAATTTGATACCATCTATTTTCACGAAATACGTGGAATAATTCTCCGGATCTTCCACCTGATTCAACACTAGAATTCCCCCGCATTGCGCCATCGCTTCCACGATTAGCACGCCCGGCATTACCGGTTCTTCCGGGAAGTGCCCCACGAAGAAAGGTTCGTTCATGGTGACATTCTTGCAACCGATCACGATGTCATCCGTCACCTCGTAAATCTTATCAACCAACAGGAAAGGAGGACGATGAGGCAACAAGGCTCTCACCTTATTCACATCCATTAACGGTTCGGCCGTCGTGTCCACGTCGGGACGAACATCTTCTCTCTCTGCCTGCGTGATAGCCTTACACATTTTCTTGGCCAAACTGGTGTTCGCTTTATGACCCGGCCTCTCTGCGATAACACGTCCCTTGATAAAACGCCCGCATAAAGACAGATCCCCAATAACATCCAGCAATTTATGACGAGCCGGTTCATTGTCAAAGTACAGGTCCAAATTATTCAAAATACCCTGTTTCACCTCGATAGAATCGTGGTTGAACAATTTAGCCAGACGGTTCACCTCTTCTTGAGAGATTTCACGATCAACAATCACAATCGCATTATCCAAATCCCCGCCTTTGATCAGATTGTGCTGCAAAAGCATTTCCAACTCGCGCAGGAACACGAATGTCCGACACGGGGCAATCTCTTTCGCAAAATCGGTTACTTTTTCAGAATAAGTAGCATACTGCATTTGCAAGTAAGGAGAATCGTAAGCAACGACCAAATTTATATTATAGTCGGTGTCCGGCAATAACGTGATTTTCGTCTGCCCGTCCTCACTACAAAATTCCATTTGCTCTTTCACTGTAAAGTAGCGTCTATCAGCTTTTTGTTCTTCAAAACCTACTTTCTCTATCTCTTCCACGTAATATTTAGCACTACCGTCCAAGATCGGGAATTCTTCCCCGCTTAACTCGATCAGGCAGTTGTCAATTCCACACCCGTAAAGAGCTGCCATCGCATGCTCCATGGTGAACACGCACACGCCGTCCTTTTCCAGACAACTGGCACGATCCATTAATTTTACATATTCAGCCAAAGCTGGAATTTCAGGAGATCCCTCCAAATCCATTCGACGTATTCGATAGCCAAAATTCTCTTCAGCTGGTTTAAAGGTCGCGGTCACCTGTTTCCCGGTGTGCAAGCCTTTTCCATTCAAAGAAAATTCACTCTTTAAAGTTCTTTGCTTTACTGACATTTTATTCTGATTTTAATTTATTTACTTCTTTCTCTAAATCTTTTATTTGCCCGTATAGCTCCGGTAATTTACGGAACATGACATAACATTTTTGGTATTTCGGATAATCGAATGCAGGCGATCCGCGCAGGACAGATTTTTCCGGAATGTTGGAAGTTATACCACTCTGGGCTGCAATCTGCGTCCCCGATCCGATATTCAAGTGACCGACAATACCCACTTGCCCGCCGAACACGCAATTCTCACCTACTTTTGTCGTCCCGGCAATCCCTGACTGGGCAGCGATAACTGTGTTACCACCCACCACCACGTTATGTGCAATCTGGACTAAATTATCGAGTTTAACTCCCTTTTTAATAATCGTAGATCCCATGGTAGCCCGGTCGATACAAGTATTCGCCCCGATCTCCACGTCGTCTTCCAGCAACACGTTACCGATCTGCGGAATTTTCTTGTAATGATCCCCTTCCGGAGCGAATCCGAAACCGTCAGCTCCCAGTACCACTCCGGCATGTAGGATACAGGATTTCCCGACCACGCATCCCGTGTAAATCTTTACCCCGGCATAAATAATCGTGTTATCCCCGATAACCACACCGTCACCGATATAGGCCTGAGGATATATTTTCACGTTATTCCCGATTTTCGCACCTCTCCCTATATATGCAAATGCCCCGATGTAAGGTTTTTCCCCGATCGTGGCACTATCACTGATATAAGAAGGTTGTTCAATTCCTACTGGTTTCGGCTTCATATCATCATACATTTGCAGTAATGTTGCAATGGCATCATAAGCCGATTCCACCCGAATCAAAGTACAGGAATACTCGTGCGTGGGTTCGAATGTTTTATTCACTAACACGATCGATGCTTTCGTCGTGTAGATATAATGTTCGTATTTAGGATTAGCTAAAAAAGCCAACGTCCCCGGCTTTCCTTCCTCTATTTTAGATACGTTATTTACAGAAATCTCGGGGTCTCCATCAACAACCCCGCTTAATAGAGCTGCTATGTCCTTTGCTTTAAACTCCATAATTCAAAAAATTTCGGCAAACTTACAAATTTTATTTGGAACTATATAGAAAATGTGACAAATATGTTTCAATACCAATATTTAAAACCATACATATCAAGGCTTAAAGGCTTGTTTCCAACACGATTTCCACTGCCATGAAATCTCTTTACCGAAAACGTTCGCTCCGGAAAAAATATCCCGCTCTCACCTATTTTCCACTGGAACTCTTTGGATTAAAAATAATTAATTGTATCTTTGCACTCGGTTATTAACAAACGAGGGGGCGATTAGTCCCCTCTTCTGTTATCTTAGATTAAAGAGTAGAATGAAAAGTACAGAGGAAATAAAAGACATTATCGAAACAATACTGCAGGGGACAGATTTGTTTCTGGTGGACTTGAAAGTATCTCCGGACAACTCGATCGAGGTCTACATCGACTCTCTGAAGGGCATTAACGTGGATTCCTGCGTGACCCTCAGCAAACAATTAGACGCAAAACTAGATCGAGATACCGAGGATTTCGAGTTAACCGTTTCGAGTGCCGGAATCGGTTATCCCTTCAAAGTAACCCAGCAATACGAGAAAAACTTGGGTAACCAAGTGGAGGTGAAACTGCAAAACGGGGGAAGATTACAGGGAATATTAAAATCCCATTCCAACACGGGAATCGTGATCGAATGTGAAGAAAAAGTGGCCGTGGAAGGAAAGAAGAAGAAAAGCATCGTCAAAGTGGAGAAAGAGATTCATTTTACAGATATAAAGGAGGTTAAAGATATTGTTGTTTTCTAAATACATAAAATAAAAATGGAAGCCATTAATTTGATAGATTCATTCGCAGAATTTAAAGAGCTTAAAAATATTGACAGGGCAACCTTGATGAGAGTATTGGAAGATATTTTCAGAAACATGCTTATCAAGCGTTACGGAACGGACGAGAATTTTGACATCATTATAAATATCGACAAGGGTGACTTGGAAATTTGGAGAAACCGTATCGTGGTGGAAGACGACGCCTTCGAAAACCCGAATACCCAAATTTCCCTGACAGAAGCAAAGAAAATCGATGCCGACTACGAGGTGGGAGAAGAAGTGACCGACGAGGTAAAATTCAAGGATTTCGGACGCCGTTCCGTGCTGGCTTTAAGACAAAACCTTTCAGCTCGGATTCTTGAACTGGAGAAAGATCATATCTTCACCAAATACAAAGAGAAAGTGGGCCAGATCGTGACCGGGGAGGTTTACCAAGTATGGAAAAAAGAAATTTTGGTCTTGGATGACGAAGGCAACGAGTTGATTCTCCCGAAACAGGAACAAATCCCCAGTGATTTCTTCAAGAAAGGAGATACTATCCGGGCAGTCGTTATTCGCGTGGAAATGAAAAACGCCTCCCCGTACATCATCCTTTCCCGTACATCACCCGTATTCCTTGAAAGATTGTTCGAGAACGAGGTTCCGGAAATATTTGATGGCTTAATTACGATTAAAAACGTGGTACGTATTCCGGGAGAACGTGCCAAAGTGGCCGTTGAATCATACGATGACCGTATCGACCCGGTGGGTGCTTGTGTCGGAATGAAAGGTTCACGTATACATGGAATCGTCCGGGAACTGAGAAACGAAAATATAGACGTGATTAACTACACGAACAACATCCAACTATACATCACCCGCGCATTGAACCCGGCCAAGATCAACAAGATCGAAATGGACGAGGAAAACAAGAGAGCGAACGTTTACCTAAACCCGGAGGAAGTTTCCTTGGCCATCGGTAAAGGCGGTTTGAATATCAAACTGGCCAGCCAGCTCACGGGCTACGAGATCGATGTTTATCGTGAACTTGAAACCGCAGAGGAAGAAGATGTTAACCTGGAAGAATTCTCCGACGAGATCGAACCATGGGTAATCGAGGAACTGAAACGCGTGGGTTGTGACACGGCAAAGAGCGTGTTAGAGTTAAGTGAATCAGAATTAGAGAGCAGGACTGATCTTGAGATAGAGACCATCAGGGATGTTCTCAAAATATTAAGAGCCGAATTTGAATAAGGAACGCTCAAGGTTATAATGCTTGTAAAATAAAATCTTAATATGGCAGTTAGACTAAGTAAAGTTGCTAGAGAATTTAACGTAGGTTTGTCCACGATAGTGGATTACCTGCAGGAAAAGGGGATTAAGATTTCATCTGATCCAAACGCGAAACTAACAGATGACCAGTACTCTTTAGTAGCAAAAGAGTTTTCTACCGATAGCGAGGCTAAAAAAGAATCCAATCGGGTAGATTTAAAAAATACACGGTTAAAAAAAGAAACGGTTACCATTGATAACATGAACAATGGTACGGAGGAACACGCTTCGGAATTTATATCTATAAAAGACGAGATTAAACTGGAAAATAAAATTAAGGTCGTGGATCACATCGATCTGAACAGACTGAATAAACAACAAAAACCGGAAGAGAAGGTTGAGGAGGTAAAAGAGGTGAAGATCGAGGAAAAGAAAGAAGAAAAACCGGAAGAACCTCAAGTAAAAGAAACTCCCATAGTTGCACAAAAGCAAGAACGGGAAGAAACACAGGCTCCTGTTGCCAGAACTCCGAAAACGATCATCAAGCAACCGAAAGTTGAAACCCGTCAGGAGGAAAAAGCCCCGTCTGAAGATTATTCCAACAGAACTGACAGGGAAGTGAGCTACAAATCATCGACCCCAGCGATTAAAGACGTGAAGGTTGTCGGGACAATCGATCTGGACGCAATCAATCAACGTACCCGCCCTCCGAAGAAAAGTAAACAGGAAAGAGAAAGGGACAAACGGGAACTCAAGAAAAAATCTTTGGTTCCTCCCAAGAGTACGGATGATATCGTGATCAAGAAAAATATCGTGATAAACGAAGGTGAAGAAGATTCAGATGAATCGGAAACTCGTAAAAAGAGAAAACGTATTCTGAAAAAAGACGAGAAAATCAACATTGAAATTTCTAAAACCGCCAAACAGGAAGAAAGTAAAAAGAAAATAAAGAAGATAAAGAAAAAGAAAGCCAGCAAGGCTGAAATTTCTGAAGAAGACGTACAAAAGCAAATCAAAGACACGTTTGCCCGTTTGGGGAACAAGGGAAAAACCAAGAGTTCCAAACACCGGAGAGACAAGCGAGATGCCGTACACCAGAAGATGCAGGCTGAAATGGAGCAGGCAGAGCTGGAAAAGAGTATCCTTAAACTCACTGAATTCGTTACGGTTAGCGAGTTAGCAACCATGATGGATATTTCCGTGGCAGATATTATCTCAACTTGTATGTCCTTGGGCCTGTTCGTGTCCATTAACCAACGTCTGGATGCGGAAACCATTAATATCGTGGCAGAAGAATTCGGATTTGATGTCGAATTTGTGAGCGTGGATATTCAGGAAGCCATTGACGAAGATGAAGACGAGCAGGAAGAACACATGGAATCCCGTCCGCCGATCGTAACTGTTATGGGACACGTTGACCACGGTAAAACATCTTTACTGGACTATATCCGTAAAGCAAACGTGATTGCCGGAGAGGCTGGAGGAATCACCCAACACATCGGTGCTTACAGCGTAAAACTTGCTGATGGAAGAACCGTGACATTCCTAGATACCCCGGGACACGAGGCGTTTACCGCCATGCGTGCCAGAGGAGCCCAGGTAACAGATATTGCCATCATCATTATTGCAGCCGATGATAACGTCATGCCGCAGACTATTGAGGCAATCAATCACGCCAGCGCGGCAGGAGTACCCATTGTATTCGCAATAAACAAAATTGATAAACCGGGAGCTAACCCCGACAAAATCCGGGAAGAACTAGCCGCCATGAACTACCTTGTAGAAGAATGGGGTGGTAAATACCAATGTCAAGAAATCTCAGCCAAAAAAGGCTTGAACGTAGAAGAACTTCTGGAGAAAGTGTTACTTGAGGCAGAAATCCTAGAGTTAAAGGCAAACCCGAAACGGAAAGCAATCGGTTCAATCATCGAGTCCTCGCTGGATAAAGGACGGGGATACGTGGCAACCGTACTCGTACAAAGCGGAACGTTACGCGTAGGAGACGTGGTACTAGCCGGACAATATTTCGGACACGTGAAAGCCATGTTCAACGAACGCGGAAGTAAAATGGAAGAGGCCGGACCATCCTGCCCGGCATTGATACTCGGTTTGAACGGGGCTCCACAGGCCGGAGACAAATTCAACGTCATGGGTAACGAGAAAGACGCCCGTACCTTGGCTAACAAACGGGAACAGTTACAACGCGAGCAGGGATTGCGTACCCAGAAACATATCACGCTGGACGAGATCGGCAGACGTATTGCTATCGGAAACTTCCAGGAGTTGAACATTATCGTGAAAGGAGACGTGGATGGTTCTATCGAGGCTTTGTCCGACTCTTTGATCAAGTTGTCAACCCCGGAAATCCAAGTGAACGTGATCCACAAAGCCGTGGGGCAAATTTCCGAAGGCGATGTTATGTTGGCTGCCGCATCAAACGCTATCATCATCGGATTCCAGGTACGTCCCTCCATGGGTGCCAGAAAACTGGCAGAGAAAGAGGAAATCGACATCCGACTTTACTCTATCATCTACACAGCTATCGAAGAAATCAAATCCGCCATGGAAGGAATGCTATCCCCGGAATTCAAAGAAGAGATCACCTCTACCGTGGAAGTGCTTGAAACATTCAAAATTACCAAGGTGGGAACGATTGCCGGATGTATCGTGAGAGACGGAAAGATTACCCGCTCTTCAAAAGTACGCGTGATTCGGGACGGTATTGTGATCTTCACCGGAGAACTGGGATCCTTGAAACGTTTCAAGGATGACGTGAAAGAAGTGTCCAAGGGTTTCGAGTGTGGTTTGAACATCAATAATTACAACGATATTCAGACAGGAGATTTCATCGAAAGCTTTGAAGAAGTGGCCGTGAAAAAAACATTATAAAAAATTTAACTATAAGCTAACATAGTTTCTCTCGATAATTTTGTACTTTGCATCACTAAATTTTAGAGAGAAATTATTTTAAAAACTAATTTAATTTATTCATGAAAAGACTATTAATTCTTACAGCAATATTAACCTTAATGGTTGGGGCTGCAAATTCACAGGTATTAAAACCAGTGAAATGGCAAATTTCTTTCAAGAAAGTAAGCGAAGGTGTTTATGACATCATCTGTAAAGCTACTGTTGAAAGCGGTTGGCATCTGTATGACACCAAATTACCGGAGAACGGACCTCTTCCTACAACTTTCAATATAGATGAAGATGAGACAAAAGACATTGAATTAGTAGGAGAATTTAAAGCAACCACAGAACCTAAAACTGAAAAGAGCGAAGCCTTCAATATGGAATTGAAATATTTCGAAGGAACCGTGACTTTCGTACAACGGGTGAAACTGAAAGGAGACAAAGCTAAATTAGTAGGCTACGTAGAATATATGGCTTGCTCCGGCGGACAATGTATCCCTCCTGCCGAAGAAGAATTTGAATTCGAATTAACGAAATAATCAAAAGGCCGTCTTCGGACGGCTTTTTTTATCTCTCCCCATTGATCAACTAGAAAGAATAAAAATACATGCACTACAACCGAATTCTTTTGTTCTGTATCGTCTTCCTGTTGTTCACGTCTTGCAAAGAGAAGAAACCACCTGTGCAAACCGATTACTCGCTGGAAATTCCCCACCCGTCACAAACGCTAACCCTCTTGTTTTGCGGGGACATCATCCAACACCTTCCGCAAATATATAGCGCACACGAACCGGCGGAAAAAGACTACAAGTACCAAAAATGTTTCAAGTACATCGCTCCTTACTGGGCAGATGCCGATTTCGTCATTGCCAATCTGGAAACGACCTTGGGGAATAAAGACTTTTCCGGTTATCCCCGATTCTGCTCTCCCTGGCAAATCGCACGAGACCTCCATCAACTAGGAGTAACAACATTTGTTACTGCCAACAATCATAGTTGTGACCAACTCGGGAAAGGGATCTCCAACACAATCTATTATTTAGACTCATTAGGAATTCCACATACGGGGACATTCACAGATACCCTCAATTACAAAAAGAGACACCCGCTCTATCTTCAGAAAGACGGTTTCAAAATAGCATTACTCAACTACACGTATGGGACAAATGGCCTCCCCGTCCCAAAAGGTTTTGTCGTCCCGCACATTGACACGACCGCCATAAAACAAGACATCCAACTGGCCCGCCAAGACTCGGCCACCAACATCATTGCCTTCATGCACTGGGGATATGAATACCATAACTTTCCGAACAAGGAACAACGGGCATTAAGTAAATGGTTGCATGAACAAGGAGCTGATATGGTCATCGGTTCACATCCTCACGTGGTCCAGCCAATAGAATATTATATCTCGAACAAAGATACACTAGGCGTTACTGTTTTCTCTCTGGGCAACTTTATTTCCAACCAATCCCAACAAGGAACAGAAGGAGGAATATGTATTCGAGTGACTTTAACGAAACCCCAGAACCATCCTGTACGTTATCAGATGGAGCCGATTAAATTTTACATGTACCGTCCCTACGAGGAAGGGAGGCGGCGTTATTACGTGGTTCCGGAAAATTTGGCTGATAGTATTATGAAAGATTTTCACCTGACGAAAAGCAAGAATTTCTTCAAGAAAACAGATACTATACTGAAATCAACCAAAACTTTTAGTTTTTAGCTTTCCGGTTTTCACTTACATATTTATATATTTGTATGACCTTAAAATAACATGAAGATGAAACTAGCAGTAATCGCACATGACGGGAAAAAAGCAGATATGGTTGCTTTCCTAAACAGACATTATGAATTCATGCACTCGGCAAACATAGAAATCATTGCTACCGGGACTACCGGGAAACACGCACAGGCTGCCGGGTTAAAAGTTGAACGCCTTCTTTCCGGTCCACTCGGGGGAGATGCCCAAATTGCAGCACAAGTGGCAGAACATAAAGTACAAATGGTGCTGTTTTTCCGAGACCCGCTTGGGAAACACCCTCACGAACCGGACGTACAAATGTTAATGCGCGTATGTGACGTTCACAATGTTCCATTAGCAACGAACCCGGCATCCGCAGAATTGATGCTGAAAGGTTTCGAGAAACAGATGCAGAAATAGTTAATGTTTTATTAAACTTTGTGTGAAGATTTGCAAATTCGCACACAAAAAACTATGTTTGTATCGATTAAAGGTTTGTAAACCATGAGGAAACGACAGATAGCTATTATCCCGCTTATTTTTGCTAGCATGATTATGCTACTGTCGTCTATTATGCCTCATCATCATCACGGCAAATTAATCTGTTTCACGCCCACACATGAACATAGTTCGTTCATCGAAAAAGGATGTCACAATGAACATGACTCAACTCCTACCGAGGGTGAATGTGAAGTCAGATTACTATTCCAGACAAGTATTGTAAAACAACATCATGACGAGTGTAATTGTTATCCGAATATCATCCCGGATCAACCATTCCAATCCATACTGCCCCTTGCCGGGTTAGATCACTCGTTATTACTTCTCGGAATACCTAAAGAAGTTCCACCCATATTTTACCGGGAACGTCTCCACTCGATCACGTGGAGCATCACCTCTGCCGGCAGGGCTCCTCCTACCGTAATAGCTTAAATATAGAATTACTCGCCCAGTGTAAACCGGACAATTATTATTTATTGTTTTATTCTCAACATTAAATCATTTATTTATGAGAACAATTATTTATGCTATTACAATATTAGCGATCTCCTTATGGGGGTGCAAAAAACAATCATCACAAGATAAACACACTCACTCTGCAACGGAGACTCACGCAGGACATGACCATAGCCACGAAGGACATAATCACGAACATGAGGGACACGATCATGAGGGACACGATCATGAACATGAAACGGCAGAGGAACACGCCGGTCACAATCACGAAAGTGAAGAAACAAAACACAGTGATGAGATCATTTTCCCGAAAGCCCAAGCTGCAAAAACCACTTTCGAAGTACGGGAAATTCAACCCGCCTCTTTTAACCAAGTAGTAAAAACAACAGGACAAGTGCTTGCCGCTCCCGGGGATGAGGCAGTTATCGTCGCCACCAGCAATGGCGTCGTTTCCTTCTCTTCCAACAAATTAACGGAAGGGACAAAGGTTCAAAAAGGACAATCCCTGTTCCAGATTTCCTCAAAGAACATTGCGGAAGGCGATTACTACACGAAAGTAAAAGCAACTTACGAGGCAGCTAAAGCCAACTATGACCGTGCCGAAGCTCTTGTAAAGGACAAAATCATATCACAAAAGGAATTCGAAAGTACCAAGCTGGAATTCGAGAACGCAAAAACAGCTTATAACGCCGTATCCAATAACAAAACGGCAAAGGGTGTCAGTGTAAACGCCCCGATCAACGGACACATGAAAAACATTCTTGTAAAAGAAGGAGAATACATCACGGTCGGACAACCGTTAGCAACGGTTTCTCAAAACCAACGCCTAGTACTCCGGGCCGAAGTATCCCAAAGATACTACAATGCCATGCAATCCGTAAAGAGCGCTAATTTCAAGACCCCGTACGATAATAAAGTTTACTCCTTGGAAGACCTAAACGGACGCTTGCTCTCTTTCGGAAAAACGTCCAACGAGAATTCATTCTTTATCCCCGTATCTTTCGAATTTGACAATAAAGGCGAAGTGATCCCGGGGTCCTTCGTAGAAGTATATCTTATTTCATCCCCGATTGAAAACACGTTATCCATCCCAGTGTCCGCATTGACCAACGAGATGGGAATCTACTACGTGTACGTGCAAATTGACGAGGAAGGCTATCGTAAACAAGAAGTGGCATTAGGTGCCAACAACGGTAAAGAGGTACAGATCATCAAAGGCCTTCACCCCGGAGACCGTGTCGTAACTCAAGGAGCCTATCAAGTCAAAATGGCCTCTGCATCCGGAGCAATTCCTCACGGACATAGCCATGAACACTGATAAACTAAAAGTTAGAAGATAAAAACTAAAAGTTTAATTTAGAGTTTGGGACAAAAACATCAGCCTTGTGTGGCTGAAATCTAAAATTTAAAATCTAAAATTAATCACGGATGCTGAATAAGATTATACAATATTCATTACATAACCGGCTGGTAGTAATGATCGCATCGATAGCTTTGCTCCTATGGGGATCCTACACGGCGCATAAAATGGAAGTGGATGTATTCCCGGATTTGAACGCACCCACGGTAGTAGTTATGACCGAGGCACAAGGAATGGCTCCCGAAGAAGTGGAGCGTATGGTAACCTTCCCGATCGAAACGGCAGTCAATGGAGCCACGGACGTGAAAAGCGTACGTTCATCCTCCACTACCGGATTCTCGGTAGTCTGGGTACAATTTGATTGGGGTACCAATATTTACACGGCCCGTCAGATCGTGTCTGAAAAACTATCCACGTTGGGAGATGTTTTACCGAGTAACGTGGGGCAACCTACCCTTGGACCGCAATCTTCCATCTTGGGAGAAATGATGATTTTCGGGTTAACTGCCGATAGTACTTCTTTACAGGATTTACGGACGATTGCCGACTGGACGATACGGCCCCGCTTGTTATCCACGGGTGGAGTAGCACAGGTAGCCGTGATCGGTGGTGACATCAAAGAATACCAGATTCTTCTTGATCCCGCACGGATGAAACATTACGGGATCAGTATGGATGAAGTGTTAACCGTCGTGGATAACATGAATCAGAACTCCACGGGAGGTATTCTATACGAATATGGTAACGAGTACATCGTGCAAGGTCTTTTGGCAACAAATGACGTGGAAGAAATCGGTAAAGGTGTGGTAAAGACCGTGAACAACGTTCCGGTTCTATTATCGGACATCGCAACCGTACAAATCGGACCGAAAGAACCGAAACTGGGACTTGCCTCCGAAAGAGCAAAATCTGCCGTACTGGTAACCATCACGAAACAACCGAACACGAACACGCTGGAGCTAACCGATAAACTGGATCAGGCCATCGTGGACCTACAAAAGACATTACCGTCTGATGTGAAAATCTCTTCCGACATATTCCGTCAATCCCGCTTTATTGAAAGTTCTATTTCTAACATACAGAAAGCACTGTTCGAGGGAGCTATTTTCGTGGTTGTCGTGCTTTTCTTCTTCTTAATGAACGTGCGTACCACGATTATTTCACTAGTTGCCCTTCCCCTATCCTTGCTGGTTGCCATTCTAACCCTTCACGGGCTTGGCCTGACAATTAACACGATGAGTTTAGGAGGACTTGCCATTGCCATCGGTTCACTTGTGGACGACGCCATTGTCGATGTGGAGAACGTGTACAAGCGACTACGGGAAAATCAATTAAAGCCCGCAGAAGAAAGACTTTCCTCGCTGAAAGTCGTGTTCGAAGCCTCCCGCGAAGTACGTATGCCGATTCTGAACTCGACACTGATTATCGTGGCTTGTTTCTTGCCATTATTCTTCCTTTCCGGAATGGAAGGACGTATGTTGATTCCGCTGGGTATCGCATTTATCGTGGCCCTATTCGCCTCAACAGTTGTGGCATTAACCTTGACCCCGGTACTGTGTAGTTATATGCTAACCACCAAAAAGGCGCTGAAGAAAAACGAGCAAGAACCTTTCGTGTCTCGCACCTTAAAAGTATGGTATAAGAAAGCATTGGAATGGGCTCTCCGCCACAAGAATGCAGTTATCGGGACGAGTGCTGCCCTGTTAATTTTCACAATTATCATCATGACCGGACTGGGACGTAGCTTTCTACCCCCATTCAACGAAGGATCACTCACGATTAACATCAGTACCATGCCCGGAATTTCCCTCGAAGAATCTGATAACATGGGACGTATGGCTGAAAAGATCCTTCTGGATATTCCGGAAATACAAACCGTGGCCCGCAAAACCGGACGTGCCGAATTGGATGAACACGCCCTTGGAGTAAACGTTTCTGAAATGGAAGCACCCTTCGAACTGGACGAACGTTCTCGGGATGAATTCTTGGCTGACGTACGTCAACGACTGGGAGAACTAAAGGGAGTGAACATCGAAATCGGTCAGCCGATCTCTCACCGTATTGATGCCATGCTTTCCGGTACAAAAGCGAATATTGCCATCAAACTATTCGGAAACGACCTAAACAAATTATATAACATCGGTGGACAAATCAAAGAGGCCATTCAAGGAATTGACGGAATTGCCGATTTGACTTTGGAACAACAAATTGAACGTCCCCAGTTGCAGATCAAACCCAAACGGGATATGCTCGCCAAATATGGAATTCCTCTGCCTGAATTCTCAGAATTCATTAACGTAGCTCTTTCTGGTAAAGTCGTGTCACAAGTGTACGAAGGCGGTAAAGTGTTCGACCTCACCGTAAAAGTACATGATGATGACAAAGCTAACATGGAACAGATCGGTAATTTAATGATTGACGCCAACGGACAGAAAGTTCCACTTCACTACGTGGCTGAAATTCTTCCTTTGGTAGGTCCGAACACCATCAGCCGTGAAAACGTGCAACGAAAAATCGTTGTTTCCGCCAATGTTGCCGGACGTGATTTGAACGGTGTGGTAAAAGACATCCAAAAGACGGTAGGGGAACAAATTACCCTGCCGGAAGGTTATCACGTGGAATACGGAGGACAATTCGAAAGCGAACAAGCTGCATCTCGCACGTTATTCCTAACCTCGGTAATTTCCATATTATTGATCTTCCTATTATTGTTCAACGAGTTCCATAGTATGCCTCTATCCAGTATCATCATGTTGAACTTACCGTTAGCAATTATCGGAGGAATACTAAGTATCTGGTTTACATCGGGAATCATCAGCATTCCGGCCATCATCGGGTTTATCTCCCTGTTCGGTATCGCTACCCGAAACGGTATATTACTCGTATCTCACTACAATCACCTGCGCTCGGAAGGTATGTCTTTGCATGATAGCGTTGTTCTCGGTTCACTTGACCGGTTGAACCCGATCTTGATGACAGCCTTAACTTCTGCTTTAGCCTTGATTCCGTTAGCCGTAGGCGGTGACCTTCCGGGTAATGAAATCCAAAGCCCCATGGCCCAAGTAATTCTAGGTGGATTATTAAGCTCTACTTTATTAAACGGTTTTGTCGTTCCGATCATGTACTTGTTACTTAATCACAAACAGAAAGAGATCGAGAATCTGGAAATGTAACCTTTTGAAAATAAAGAAATGAAAACATATAAATTGTACATACTCGGATTGATGCTTTTGGGTTCTCTCACCACGAGAGCCCAAAGCAGCATCGATCAAGTGCTGAGAAGCATTGAAACCAACAACAAGTCATTGCAAGCCAACACGAAAATGACCGATGCTCAAAAGTTGGAGGCCCAAACCGAAAAGTTTCTTGCCAACCCCTCGGTGGAATGGGAACAGATGTGGGGTAACCGGAACAATCCCGGTTCGGAGTACACGTTGACGGTAAAACAATCTCTGGATTTTCCAACAACCTACTCTAACAAAAATAAATTGGCAAACTTAAAAGCGAACACGATCGTATTCCAATCCGCCGCCTATCGCCAACAATTGCTTTTAAATGCCAAACAAACTTGTATAGAGATTATCTACTTGCGGAAACAAAAGAGCCTCTTGGACGAGCGGTTAGCTAATGCAGAAACCATGTTCGCTCTCTACAAAAAGCGGTTTGAATCCGGAGACGCAAACCAATTGGAATTAAATAAAATTCAATTGGAATTATTGAATGCCCAAAATCAAAGCCGCTTGAACAAAGCCGCTTTAACCGCTGCCGAAGAGCAACTTCGCAATTTAAACGGGGGAAAACCGATCACGTTTGACGCAACGGACTACCCGGCGGGAGAAGAACTCATCAATTTTGACCAATTACAAGCAGCCTTCATGGATGCAGACCCGAACTTAAAAAGCCTTACCGGAAATCAAGAGATTGCCAACCGGGAAGTGAAATTAAGTCGTTCCCTTACCTTGCCGAAATTCGATGTCGGGTACAAACGCAATGCCGCTTCAGATCACGTGGCCTCCAATGGATTTATGGTAGGAGTATCTATCCCTCTGTTCGAGAACAAGAACACGGTAAAAAAAGCAAAAGCACAGGCTGAATTTGCCACGGCCTCATTGGAAGACAATCGCTTGAATTTGAAAACGAATCTTCAACAGCTTTATCAACAAGCCGAGGCATTACAGATTTCTCGTGCCGATTATGCCAAAGTATTGGAACAACAACGTAATATCGAATTACTCAACAAGGCACTAAACGCCGGACAACTCTCCGTGATTGACTATTTCACGGAACTCTCGACAATCTATGATAGTCACCAAAGCTATCTGGATGTAGAAAAAGAATACCACAGTATATTAGCTCAATTGTATCAATACAAGCTATAAAAAATTACCCCCAAAATGCTTTCGTCATTTTGGGGGTTCTTACTGATCTAATCAAACAATTGAGAACAAAAATCTTTCAACTTTTCACCTCTTAACCCTTTAGCTATAATCTTTCCATCCGGGGCAATCACCCATATGGCAGGAATTCCAACTATACCGTATAATTCGTACACGTGTTTTTTATTCTTACCTCGCAAGATTCCTTGGTTCCACACCATACCGTCATCTTCTATTGCTTTCCGCCATGCCTGTTCATCTTTATCCGATGACACAGAAAAGACGTCCAATCCCTTTTCATAAAATTTCTGATAATTTTTTTTCACATACACCGATTCAGCACGACATGGCATACACCAAGACGCCCAAAAATCCAGAATAACATATTATTTATACATGAATAACTTCTCAAGTGTATTCTCCTTCTTCGACAAAGTTGCCAGCACATACGTACGACTAGGTAGGATAACCACGACTGTCCCCTTATCCACGCATTTAGACAACTTCACCAAATCATCATTTTTCATTCGGATACATCCATGGGTCTCCCGTCCGGGAACTGTTGCTGGATCATGCGTACCATGAATTCCAATACCTTTAAATCCCGGAGTACTCAACCGGATAAACAAAGGCCCGTAAGCTCCTTCCACCGGTCCTTTCCCGAAATCATAGGTCCAATGTGCCGCAGGTTCCTTACTCACAACTTTAAAAATACCTTCCGGTGTCCGGTTATCTCCAGCTTTCATTTTCTGTCCGAAATTCATCCCGCAAGCGATAGGAAATTTTAAAATGAACATCGCGGAAACAACCGTGAAGACCCACTTCCAGCGGGCCTTGGCCATCCTTAGAAATAATTTGAAATTCGTACTGTTCGGAATATAAGTCGCCCACCAATCTTACGACAAAAGTTGTTCCATCCGTTGTAACACGATTCCTTTCTCTGCCAAGCGTTCCGCACTATTATGTCCCCCGGCATACAATCTGAAATCAAACCCCAAAGCCTCCGCAACCTCTGCATCATGCAAAGTATCACCGACCATGACCGTCTCTCCCGGGACAATCGGGAACATCCGTAACATCTCCTCCCCTCGTGCCACCTTCCCATCTGCGTAAATATTATTTGATCCGCACACCCCATCGAAATATTCCCGAATACCGAATCGCTCCAACATTCCGGTCAATAAATCTTCTTTCAATGCGGATAATATATATTGCCGTATGCCTTTTTTCTTTATTCCCTCTAGCACTGGAATAATACCGGGAGTCAGCTCCACGTCTTTCGCCAGATCATTATAGATATTCACAAAGTCTCTCGACACGGTTTCCCAGTCATCCCGTGTGAAATCAAATCCGATCGATTCATAATAAGGCTTCACGGGAAACCCGAAGATCGATCGGTATTCCTCCACTGTCAATTTCCCCAAATGTTTCCGTTCCAACATCACGTTAATCGTATCCACGCTAATTTTCACGTCATCCAGCAATGTCCCATTCCAATCCCAAACCACATTCTTGTATTCCATATCATTCATTATTTCTACATTTAAACGGCCATTACACCACCTGTAAATCGTTCTCGACAAAGAGAATCATTTCCCGTTACACGAGCCTCCACCATATTTACTCGTTTTCCTCGGGATGAAACGCCTCAATTCCCGTCCATCCTAACCGTTGACGAGCCACGTTCTCCGGGAAAATCCGATAAACCACATCAGCCTCGCTACCCAACGTTCCATCCGCATTGAATAATTCCACGTGCATCTTTGCCAAACGGGTACTTTGTTCCACGATACGGGAACGCAGGAATATTTCCCCCCGATCGGAATAAACGGTAGCACGATATTTCGTAGTCAATTCAACCGTAACTCCCGCACTCTTCACTTTCGCAAAAACGTTCCAACATGCGATTTCATCCATCAATGTTGCCTGTATTCCACCGTGTAACACGTGAAAAAAACCTTGAAATTCAGGTCGGGGCATCCAATGACAAGTAATATATTCCCCTTCTTCATAAAATTCACAGCGCAAACCATGTTCATTTCCAGATGCACAACCGAAACAATTATATCCCTCGTGTTGCTCGTAAGCGTTGTATAGTTTTTTCCTTTCCATCTTCTGATAAAAAAAGGGACGTGGTCGCGTCCCTCATGATAAATTGTCTAATATTTTTACAAATTGCTATTAATCAGCTTAGCACAAGCTTCCATTTCCTCTTTCGGGAATTGTTTCTTCGGGTTAGAAAAGTTCAACTCATTACCTTCAACCAAAGGAACCAAGTGAATATGAGCGTGTGGAACATCCAAACCCAGCACGGCTACCCCCACTCGTTGGCAGGGAATACTCTTCTTAATTGCTTTGGCCACCTTTTTGGCAAACACCATCATCCCGGCTAATTCCTCATCCGTCAGGTCAAACAAATAGTCTTCTTCTCTCTTCGGAACCACTAACGTGTGTCCCTTCTGCATGGGATTAATATCCAAGAATGCATAATAATTTTCATCCTCAGCCACCTTGTAAGATGGAATCTCCCCGTTAATAATCATCGTGAAAATTGAAGCCATGATCTATTTAAGATTTAAAATTTTAGATTTTAGATTGCCAGCTCCGCTGGCCTTCATTTTCAATTAAATGGAAATGTCCATAATCTCAAACTCCATCATACCTGCCGGAACCTGAACTTCTACCTTATCGCCTAACTTTTTACCAATCAACGCTTTCGCAATTGGAGTCGTGATCGACAACTTACCAGCCTTGAAGTCAGCTTCACTTTCTGACACCAAAGTATAAGTCATCGTAGCTTTTGTTTTTATATTTTTGATTGTCACTTTATTTAATATCTGAACTTTTGACGTATCGATTTGTGACTCATCAATGATCCGACAGTTCGAAATTACATCTTGTAGCTGAGCGATTTTAGCCTCCAGTAGCCCCTGGGCATCTTTCGCTGCATCATACTCTGCATTCTCGGAGATATCTCCTTTCTCAATGGCTTCTCCAATTGCCTTAGAAATCTTAGGGCGCTCTACATTCTGCAGATTGTCCAGTTCATCCTGCAATTTTTTCAGCCCTTCTTTAGTTACATAAGATACCTTCTTTGTCATAATTATTATATTAAGATATTGATTTATACATAAAAAAATAAATGACACTTATCCTCCAATAAGTGCCTTTATCTAGTTAAGAATTCCATTGTATCTGGAATCCTCACCTCCTGAAGACAAAATTAGGACCTTTTTTTGAATAAAACAATTTTTCCCTACAAATATTTTCAATTTAAAAACTTACTGCCATTTATCTGATACTGAAAAAACTATCTTTCCCTCTCTACGAGCAGATAAAAGAAGATTGATTAAAAAATATTTTATTTCACTTTTCGATATCACAGCACAAAATCACTAAAAAATACGATCAAGGCAAGTAATCTTCCCGAATATTTTGCATTGCTGCAAACAAATTACTCCGAGCATGAGGAGAAATTGCCTCCATTTGATCAAGCAATTTACTCACGACATCCCGGTTAGTCGCTTTCTCGTGGGGACAATGTTTTTTCTGCTTTTTAAATTGTCTCATTTCTGCATAACGTGAAGTCTCGTCATTCGAAAGATAGATTAACGGACGAATAAGCGTAAAGGTATTCTTGAACATTTCCAACCGGGCAGGCATACTGCAAATCGTCCCATTGAACATCATGCTCATCAAAAGGCTCTCCACGGCATCATCCCGGTGATGCCCCAATGCTAATTTTTTACAATCATATTCTTTGGCAATATCAAAAAGCATTTTACGCCGGTGCCATGAACACACGAAGCAAGCTGGTTTCTTGGGATTCACGGTAGTATCTACCCGAATAGTACGATAAACATACTCTACCCCCAAACGCTCACAAAATTCCCTCAAATACTCTCCATCCACTTCATAAGCGACATCCTCCACCGCAATATGAGCCGCTATCACCGTATAATTTTGCTTCGGATCCTTGGCTCGCATAGCCAATACCTCTAATAGCGCCAACGAATCCTTACCACCCGATACGCCTACCAAAATCCGATCCCCATCCTCTATTAAATGATAGCCATGTATCGCTTTCCCTACCTTTCGAAAGAAATCCCGGGTAAATGCTTTATCTTGTTTTTCTTCTGTTATCATTCTCTTCTATATATAATTTCCCAGCCTCTGTTGTTACATATTTGGGGTTTCGGTCATTCGGGGGGAGAATTCTCCCGAGCGAGCAATCCCATTTATACTAATTTTGTAATATATAGTCTAACGTTCTTTGAATTCCAAGACTTTACTTTCCCCTGTCAATATTTTATCCTGCAAACATGAGTCCATATAGTTATGATTTACTTCTTTCATGCAAATTTAAGAATTCCACGCCACATATTGTTGCTCTCTCACAAATATTTGTAAATTTGAACCCTCAATCTAAAAACACAGCCCGTTATGCTAAAGAAAGTGCCGCATACTTACACCATTGTATTCTCGATCATTATTATTTGTGCTATCCTAACCTGGATTATCCCGGGTGGAGAATATGCCCGAGAATCTGTCGATGTTAATGGCGTAGAACGAACCGTGATCGTGAACGATTCATTCCATGAGGTTGCAAAAAGCCCGCAAACATGGCAAGTGTTTTCAGCTCTTTTCAACGGGTTCGAAAAACAAGCCGGAATTATCGCTTTTATCCTAATCATCGGGGGTGCTTTCTGGATTATGAATAACAGTAAAGCTATTGACGTGGGTATTTTTTCCTTCTTACGTTCCACCCAAAAACTGGAACATATCGGAATTATCCGTAAACTAGGTGTCAATAATATCATCATCACGATGGTTATGCTCTTGTTCAGTTGTTTCGGGGCTATTTTCGGCATGAGCGAGGAAACGCTGGCTTTTGTCATTATCATCGTTCCCTTGGCCATATCCATGGGGTATGATTCTCTCACCGGAGTATGTATGGTCTATGTCGCCGCCCATGTTGGATTCGCAGGTGCTATCCTTAATCCCTTCACGATCGGGATCGCACAAGGATTATCAGACCTGCCGCTATTTTCCGGTTTCGAGTACCGGGTTTTCTGTTGGGCTATCCTTAACGTAATCATGATTACCTGGGTGTTACGCTATGCGGCGAAAGTCAAAAAGAATCCTAAAGCCTCACTCGTGTATAACCTAGATAGCCATTGGAGACAAGAAAAAGTGGACAATACGCAAGAAATTGAATACAAAAGTTACACCTCATCCTGGGGGGTCTATCTTTTTATTCTTACCGGACTTGTACTTTTTTCCTGTTATTTTCCCCGTACAACGTTATCCATCGGGGAACACTCCAGCTTAACCACATTTGTTGTCCCGGCATTAACCATACTATTTGCCCTAATCGGATATTTTTCTTTACGCAAATCTTTTCACTTCTTTATCTTAACAATTCTAGGTTTCACTATTCTTTTCCTAATTGTAGGAGTAATGGGTTACGGATGGTATCTGCCTGAAATATCCGGATTATTTCTTGCCATGGGAATCCTTTCCGGTTTTGCAGCAAAAGAAAATGCAGATAATATTGTCAAGCTTTTTATTGCTGGAGTGAAAGATATTCTTTCTGCCGCACTAGTGGTTGGTTTGGCCGGAGGTATCATCATTGTTTTACAAGAAGGTCATATCATCGACCCAATCCTTCACTCACTGGCAAGCTTGATGAGTGAGGCTGGGCGTGTACTTTCACTAGGTATCATGTATTTGATCCAAACCATGATCAACATCATCATCCCATCAGGTTCTGCCAAAGCAGCCCTTACCATGCCCATCATGGCTCCTTTTTCCGACGTGATCGGGTTATCCAGACAAGCTACCGTGATGGCTTTCCAATTCGGAGATGGGTTCACGAATATGATCACCCCGACTTCCGGCGTATTGATCGGAGCTTTGGGAATTGCCCGTATCCCTTACGATATTTGGGTGAAATTTTTCTGGAAATTTATCCTGCTACTTGTCATTATCGGTTTCGTACTATTAATTCCCACCGCAACCATGCAGTTGAATGGGTTTTAATGAAAAAGAGTACCTCAAGCTACTCTTTTTCATTCATCCCTGAAATACATAACGTCCAAGCATGTTCACAAGCCGGATTCTTCACGAAAGACGGCGGTAGTGTCACCAACACTCCATTTCCCACTCGCTTATAAGACAAATTTCCTTTATATCCCAACAACGAGATTTTAGCCCCTCTAGCCGGGCTGATACTATACAGCATAATCTGAGAAGGCGGATTCACTTCATTCTCGTCATTCAAATAAATGGCATATACTTTTCCGTTATTCTTATGCTTCGTGTAACAAATCTTGGCTTCTTTATAAGGAGCAATCGGGCGAGTTTCGTAGATCGCCTCCCCGTTAACCTTCATCCAAACCCCCATCTCCTTCATAATCTTGATTCCTTCCGGCGGAATCTCCCCGTTACCATCCACGCCCACGTTTAGCAAGAAATTTCCTCCTTTACTAACAATATCCACGAGATAATGTACCAGTTCCCGGGTTGATTTATATTTATCTCCCGGTAAATAAGACCACTGATTTGCCATCGTCATACAAGTTTCCCACGGGTAATCCCACGGTTTTTCGGGAATCTTTTGTTCCGGAGTACGGTAATTCTCGTATTTCCCGCCAATCCAACGATCCACAACAATCAAGCCGGGTTGATATCCCCGGGCCATCTCTACAATTCGATCCATCTTGATATCCTGATCCCGATTTTCCGGTGCAACCCATCCCCCGTCTAACCAAATAATATCCACCTCTCCGTACCCGATCATCAACTCTTTTATCTGGTTATACGTGAAATCACAAAACTTCTCCCACATCCACGGGTGATTCTTGATTTTATAATTCACGTTACGATCACCGTGTTGCCAACGATCCGACCAATAATAAGGACTATTCCAATCCGGTTTCGAAAAATATGCCCCGATCATAAAATCCCGCTTTTGGAACGCACCAAACAATTCTTTCAGTATATCCGGATTAGGTGCCGTATGATACGGACATTCCGAGGAAGTAATCTTATAATCCGTTTCTTTCGTATCCCACATGCAAAAACCGTCGTGATGCTTCGTGGTAAACACGAAATACTTCATTCCCGCCTCTTTCGCCAGATCAGCCCAGTATTCCGGGTTAAACTTCACCGGGTTAAACGTCTTTTTCAATCCCACGTAATTCCGATAATACTCGTCATAAGAAATCGTCGTGTCCCGTTGAATCCAATCCACGTCTTCCGAACAGATCGTCCATGACTCGCAATATCCTTTTTGGCTATACGGCCCCCAATGCACAAAAAAGCCGAATTTCAAATCCTGCCATTGTTCCAATTTTGCTTTTACCGCCGGGTCTTCTTCCTGATAATATTCCATGCCCTCGTACTGGGCCCTCAATAAGGAACACCACCCTATCAATATCACGCACAAAAACAATCTTCGCATACTCTATTTACTTTTAACACATTACACAACTCCGCAAAGATAAAAAAAAGAGGGAGACAAAAACTCCCTCTCTTCACACAAATCATGATTCCCTTATCACTTTAATCGTTCCTCTACAAAAACCCTCAATTTCTCACCTCTCAAATTCTTCGCTACAATTCGGTTATTCTCGTCCAACACGAATATGGTCGGAACCCCGTCAATATTATACAATTTAACGACTTCCCCCTTCCAACCTTTCAGATCAGAAAGATGTAACCATGTTAACCCATCTTTTTGTATAGCTTCCGTCCACTTGTCCTTTTTCTCGTCCAAAGAGACACTAACCACAGCCAACCCTTTATCTCTAAATGCGGCATACAATTTAACCATGTTCGGATTCTCCATACGACATGGCCCACACCAGGAAGCCCAAAAATCAATAATTTTCAATTTTCCTTTCACGTCATACAGAGAAACATCCTTCCCTTCCGGGGTCTGTAAAGTAAAATTCGGAGCGACTGCGTTTACATCAACCCCCTCTAAAGCCTGTATTCGAGCGGCAACTAGTCTCCCCGGCCCAGTCATTTTTGCCTTATCGCTCAAACTCTCGTAGCACTCCTTCAAACGATTCAAATCCATACGTTCCATTCCAGCCGTTTGAATGTAGGCTGCAAACACGTTATCTTTATTCCTCTCCACCACCTTCCCTAAACGGGTTTGAGCCTCTGCCATCGCCTGTTCCAGTTTCTTTTGTAATTCACTTGCCGTACGATAATGTTTCGCGTTACGGGCTTCCTCCAACTTTGTTCGAACTGCTTTGATCTTCTCGTTTTCTTCAGCAACAATCCCTTGGTATGCTATTAACTCACGCTGCAATCTTCCTCCTTCAATCACGCTTTTACCAGACTGGAACAATTCCATCTCGTAAGGAGCATCCGAGTCTAAAATAAAAACAAAGCCACCGCCATACCCTTCCACGTAAATTAACGCCACGCAAGGTTCATTCATCTCTCCTTCCACCACGAACTTCCCGCCATGAATATCCCCTTGACCCAACGTATCCACACGATCCACCAATTGGGTAATCACTATCATTCTGCCTGACGGCATTTCCGGTATCTTTCCGTTAATCGTAAACTTCTTCCCTTCCCCGAAAGTTGTACTCACGAGGAAAAGGGAAAAAACAAACATTACTATTTTCAAATTATTCATATTCTCTGGTTTCACTTAACTAACGTCTAACGAGCCCCGGATTGGTGAAAACAATATCTTGAATCTCTCCAAATCCTGTATGAATTAATGTCTTATCAACATCTCCTCCGGAAGTCAGGAATAACTCATGCAATTCTCCTGTTCCATCCGGATTATTCACCACGACAGCCAACCTTTTATTAGCATCGATGGTTCCATATCCAGAATCATACCGAGCCGCGATCCTAAATTGCAATTTCGTAATAGGTCCTCCCGCATCATACAAATAGATTTCCTCACCACTCGCCATGTTATATAAATAAACCGCACTATTTCTGGTGTAAAAAATCTGATCTTTAAAAGCGATCGAAGTTGCCAATTGAGAAGATGCATCCAAATTCATATTCATAGCAGGAGTTTTATTTATTTCGATAAAAGAAGCCCCCTGTCCTCTAAAACCAAGCTGATATATCATATAGTTTTTCTGACCATCCACACCAACAATTATCGTTCCTTCCTCTGATATGTCACTATTCCCCTGTCCCATATAAACAACCTCTTGGTTACTCCACTCGTCCTCTGCAAATATTCCTTCGTCAAACAGAGTCAATACCACAGAACTTTCATCTTCCGGATGAATATCCGAATCTTTCCTGATCATCGCATTCTCATTCATATTATAATACATAAACTGCCGATGTTCTCTATCCCATATTGTAGCATAACCACTCCCTGAGAGAAACACATTTTTCACCCGATAATCTTTCGTATTGTCATCCGTTTTTACCAAAAACAACCATCCTTGACCTCTCGTCCAATACAAATGCCCGTTTCCATCCACCACAAATCCGGCAGTACCCCCGTTTCCCGAAGCATACGCCAAACGAGGACGAGGAGAAACATTAGGAGGCATCATCAACTCCAATCGTTTACTTACAACCAAATCAAAAGGATGCATATAAGCACAACTATCCGGCTGGATCACGAACACGTGTTCGGTAATCATGTTCGTGTAATCACTCCCATCCAAAGAAAGATAAAATAATTTCGTTGCATCTTGAAAGCGACGAACTCCCCAAACATCCTCATAAGCATCATAAACGACGTTCAACTCATCTTTCTCGGCATTAATTCCCTCAACAACTCCCAACTTACGTTCTCCTTGTGCCCCGTGCAGTACAAACCAACTGTTCACAAATGGAACCACCGTGTTCATATTGAACTTAGTATAATACTCCCCCCCCGTGGAATGATCTATTACCCTAAACAACGGTGCATATGACGTTTTTTTCTTGGGAGCAAATTTTAAAGTTAACTCTTTAGACCGCAACGTATCCAAAACCGTTTTTTTATTCACGGTCTTCGAAGTGATCCATTGAAATTCCAAATTATCCTCGTTCGTTACATCCGATTGAGTCACGACAGGAGTGTAAGTCACCCTCAACGTATCCAGTGAAGGCTGGCGATATTTGTAATTGCAAGATGTCTCTGTTATCTCGGTTGGCTCCGGAAGAAAAGTAATGGATTCCAGATCGTTCACTTTCTTATAGTCGTAGTTACCTTTATCCTCGTAACATCCTCCCAAAAGTAAAGCAATCATCCCCAATATATAAATTTTATTTCTCATGATTCTCATTTTTATTTGTTAGATACTATTTGTCTTTATCCGGCACTTCCGGATCCGGCGGGAAAGGAGCAAATGGTAACGGTTTATCCGGATGGTCTGCATTATAAGCATCATAGGCCTCTCTCAATTGCGGCATAAAACTAGCCCAATCCGTCCAATCCGTATAATTCTCTTCTCCGACAACACTGATCACGAACTCTTTTTTTGCCTCAGAAAATTCACCCAAGTAAGTTCCGGCTCCCATATACCAATCCCACCAATTGGGTTTTGTCCACACAGGGAAAGTAAAATCTTTAGGAGAATCCGGATGTTTTTCATTAAACTCAGTCAACTTATCCCGCAACATTTGATTATAAGTCCCCCAATCCAAATAAGGGCTAAACTTCACGCCAAGAACCGTGACAAAGAAGGCATATTTCTCTTCTGAAAACTCTCCTAATGCATTCTGATCCCAATCGGCAGGTTCTTCATAACGATCAGACACGAACACTTCGTACACACTCTGCTCTTCCGCTCCTGAATCGAACAAAGAGTTTCCGTCCTCAAAATCAAACGTGATACCTACGGCATATTTACCTCTTTGCTCCGGCCGTACCAATATCACTTGAACCGTATCAAGTAAATGATTCGCCCGGAAAGTATATGTCGGTAAAAACTCAACCGTTGCCAAAGGAAGCTCTTCCAATAATTCCAAAGGAACTGTCTTCAATTTAAATTCCCGATCCACGTCACTTGCATGCCCCATCAATGACAAAAACACAGAAATCGTATCTCTGGAAATCGAATCTCCCAAGTAAATATCAGTTGGATAACCCCACTCGTCTTCACCAGCAACAGTCTGAAATGCGAAATCATACTCCAGCACCATTTGCTCTTCCTTCGGATCATAATTGAATTGGATACAATCCTTCTCTTGATCAAAACTCACGACTCCCTCTTTCTGGCAACCTAAAAGAAAAAACAAAAACCCGATATAAATATATTTATTCATAATACCGTCTAATTTAATGATACAACAATCACTCGTCTGTCATAGACCCGAATTCAACTTCATCATCCGGAATCGGGAATACGTAATACACCATCTTAGCCACGGGACAACGATAAAATGTCTCGTAATTATGTCGTTTCAAGAAATAGAAGAATTGGCCTTCGGCAAAAAACTCCTTTTGATACTCTTTCAACAATGCCTCCCGACGTTCAACATCCGTATAACTGCTGTTATAGATAATATCATAGGTCCGAGAAATCCCCCTCGTGTTTCGTACTTTATTTATATACTCCACGCTTTCTTCCAAAGAAACTGATTCCGCAAGAATATAATACATCTCCGACAAACGAATCAACGGAATATTTTCATCATAAAATGTATCCTCTCCCAAGTACTTCCGACACATGTTTTGATTATCCCCATGGATAAAACCATATCCATTCTTATACCGGATGTCATTGATACCACAAGTCATGGATTCAAAAACCGTCGCCCGGTTATTATCTGAAATCCACAACTGGTTATTGAAAGGAAGAGTATTTTTCCAATAACTATTCAATTTCTCGCTCATGTTATACATGGACAACCCAAAAAGCGTCTCATCGTGCATCGCAACATCTGTCTGGTTATCACGCACCAAACTCAACCCACATTCATTTATCACGTTACGGGCATAAGCCGCAGCCATCGTTTTATTTCCCATCCACAGATACACTCTGGCCATCAAGGCCTTCACCGCGTACTTGTTCATCCTGTATCCCCGTTCTCCCACGAAAGGTTCATTAAATTTAGACTTCCAATTCGCTTTGTCATTTTTCAACAACTCCTCAGCCTCCCTCAGATCATCCAAAATTTTATGTGCCAATTCATTTGCCGCCATAGGTGCAACTTTATCCGAGTTAAATTTATCCCGGAAAGGAACAGCCTTAGCAGTCGAATCCTGAGCATATATCGGTCCCCACATCCTCAACAGGTCAAAATAATGAAATGCTCGTAATCCCAAAGCTTCCCCTTTGATCATCTCCCAATATCCCTCCGTCGTGATATAATGCCCATTTGTCTCCAAGTAAGCCAACAAATTATTGATATTAGCTATATCCTGATACATGGCACTCCAGATAGAAGCCAATGTGTTTTTCGGATCGCTCTGGTTTTTATAGTCATATATCTTGGCCCGTACATCATCTGAATCATTATTATTATCATAACGTTGCACGAGTTTTTCCATAAAGTTGAAAGTCATATGTCCCCCATATAACGACTGATCTGTCATACGGCCATAAATTCCAATCAACGCACTCTTGAAACCGGATTCAGAGGTGAACAGATCTTCCGATTCCACATCCGTATTGGGGCTTACATTCACCCAATCCGAACAAGCGGACATCGTCATTAAAATGATCCAACTACACGCTAATATTATTTTTTTCATCGTAACTCCTCCCTTTGTTTTAATTGAACAATACAGATAAGGATAAATTAAAACTCCGCGCAAACGGATAGTCAAGTCCCCGTTCCTGCTTGATCGTTGAAAGAACCGCGATATCATTCATCGCAACATTCAACGACAAACTCGCTACCCTACAAGCTTGCAAAAATTTAAAATTCTTGGGGTCAAAACGGTATCCCAACGTGATGGAAGAGAAAGATAATTTATTCTCTTTCTGCACGAACCGACTACTTTGTGGTGTATCATTTCCAATAATTTCGATAGACTTGTATTTCGCATTCGGATTATCTTTCGACCAACGAGCCTTTGTTGCCCGACGATCCAAATTATAAGCTATCGTTGAATTTTCAATTTTATCCACGAGTGTTTGATTGTAAATATGAGCTCCCAACGAGTAAGTAAATGCCAAATTCATCGACCAGTTCTTATACAAGAATGCTGACGAGATCGAACCATTCCACTTGGGCTGGGAGTCTCCCACTGAAACCTTATCCACGGCATCCCAAACGAATGTTTTCTCTCCATTACGTTTCAAATAAACTTCCTTGCCCGTTGCCGGATCAATACCCAGGGAACGAACGGTAAACAATTGATTCATCGATTTACCCTCTTCATAAATGGGAAGTGGTTCATCTTCTGAAGCTAAATTCTTTTCATTCAAAGCTTTCAAAACATTTGAAATCTTTTCAACCACGTTACGATTATGTGCTCCATTAATTCCTAATGTCCATTGTATATTCCGTTCCCAATCATTAATAATCAATCCATTTATTTGCAAATCAACACCTTCATTTTTCACGGCTCCCACGTTCGTTGTCATCGTTCTAAAACCAACGGAAGGAGCCAACGTGTAATCCAATAACAAATTTTCAGTTAAATTATTATAATAAGATGCACTGAAACTCAAGCGATTTTGGAAAAAACCTAATTCCAAAGCCACACTTCTATTTTTCGTTTTGGACCATCCCAAATCGGAATTTCCGATTCCTTTCAATTGGGCTCCCAAAACATCTGTTGCCGGATAAGGAAACATCAATTCCCGGAAAGAATACATTTCAGTTGCCTGATAAGGTTCATAACTTTGGGATCCTGTTACTCCATATGACCCTCTAAGCACTAAATTAGATATAAAAGTATTTTCCAACCACTTTTCTTTATGCATATTCCAACGAGCTCCGATAGACCAAAATGGTGCCATACCCGTATTCGAACCGAATTGAGAAGACAGATCTCCACGGATACTGAAATCCATTGAATAACGGGTATCATACATATAACTAATTTGCCCGATTACTCCAACAGAACGGGAAGTTGATTCCATCCCGGCCACCCGGTTATCCATCTCGAACCCAAATAGAAAATCTGTCATATTATCATTTGGAAACCCTTTAGCCGACAAGCTAACACTATTTCCTTGATTCTCATCAACATTCCAACGTCCAAACAAACTGATTAAATGCTTCCCGAAAGTCAGATTATAATTTACAGACGCATTCAAACTCCAAGTAAACGTCTCTCCCGTATTCTTACTATAAGATCCTCTTTTAGTCAGATCTTTTTCTCCCGCGAAATCCGTGTGATTCATAGATTTAAACACCTCAGAACGAGCCGTTCCCTTGGTAAAAGAAGCCGCAACATTCACTCGCAAATTTTCTTGAATAGCACACTCAATGGCAAAATTATCCGTCACACTAAAATTTTCGGTCATATCCTTGTAAGGGAACTGTATATTATACAGAGGATTGGTAATTTTTTCTCGTTGCGTACCGGCCCCCATTGACTTATACTCGATCAATTTCGTGTAATTTCCATTTTCGTCTTTCACCCGATAATAAGGATTCAATTTCGTGTATTCTCTAAACGAACCGTACGGGGAATTATTTCCCTTCACGTTAGAAAGACTCAACTGATTACTTATATTCCATTTTTTCCGGCGATATTGCAAATTCAAACTCAACCCCATACTCGTACGGTCGGATTCTTTCATAACACCCGGCTCACCACTATAATTCACACTCAAAGAATACCTTAAAGCCTCATCCCCACCTTCCATTGAAAGAGTATGCCTATGAGTTACGGGAGTTTGTAAAGGTTTCGATAACCAATAAGTATCTACACCCCGTAAAATCTCCTGTTTATAATGATTATAATAATTCATATCGCTTGCACTTAACGGGTTAAATAATCCTGCCCGTTTCTCATATTCCAACTTCTCCTCTGCATTCATCAAATTATAATCAGAAAGATCCGGAGTGGTAACCCCTAAATTCATCGAATAAGAAACATTCAAAGCTCCCGGTAACGGTTTCTTCGTTTCAAAAACTAATACCCCATTAGCAGCTTCCGAACCGTAGATTGCCGTGGCTGATGCATCTTTTAATATCGTCACGGATTCTATCCGTTCCGGATCCAAATCCACGATACGTTGTAATGTCGTCTTAAAACCATCTAAAATAAACAAAGGCATATTGGGACGATTGGAATAATCTCCCATTAACATTTGCAAATCATTGGCACCCGTGGGGTTCAACTGCACGTCACCTCTCAACCTGAATTCCGGCATAGCATTCGGATCTGAACCGACTTTATTATTTTCTACAATTCGAAAACTCGGGTCAAAAACCTGCAACGCTTTTAATATATTTGTCGGGTTCAACTTTTTCAACTCCGCCCCTTTTACAGACACGTAACTTCCCGAAAAACTTTCCACCTTCCGCGGGGCCATACCAGTTACAACAACATCTTCAAGTTCTTCCTGTCTCGGTGTCAACTTGATCTCCAAATCTTTCATATCTCCCGTCACCGTGACAGCTTCTTCTTCGTAGCCGACAAACGAAACCAGCAAAGCGGATGTTCTCTGGGGAACCTCTATAAAAAATTTCCCGTCAAAATCCGTCACCACTCCCATCCCCTTATTCTCTTTCAAGATAATACTCGCTCCAGGAAGAGGTTCTTTCGTGGACGCATCGACAACCGTTCCGTTAATTTTATAAATAGTCACTCCCTGAGTCGGTTTTTTGTACTTCAAAACCACGACACGATTCACCTGATACTCCACAGATACAGGCTGATCTCCCAAGGCAAGCATCAGCACGTAATCCAATTCACAATCTTTTACATTTAAAGATACTTTCTTATTAACATCTATTTGTGAATGATTATAAAAGAATCGTACTTTAGCCACGGACGCCAGCGTATCAAGCACGCTGTCTAATTTCATATCCTTCACATTCAGCGTTACTCTCGTTTTTTTATAATCCTGTTCCTGCCCAAAAACGAACGAAATTGGCAACAAAGCATATAAAAAAACACAACAAATCGATTTAATAATTAAATCTCGACATAGACACTTCTTTTTTTGCATAATTTTGTATTGCTTTTAATTTAAAGAAATTAAAATTCAGAGTAGGGGAAATGTACTGCCATACATTTCCCCTTTCATTTATTGCATCACTTGATTCAAAATCTTTTTGTATTCCTTGTTCTTATTATACTTTTTCAAATAATCTTTCACCAGTTTCTCGATCACGTTAAAATCTCCATTGGAAGTAATTGAATTATACAACAACACGAATAATGCCGCATCCTGCAAAGCTCCTTTGTAAAAAGTAGCCATATCCTTATACTCGTCTTCCAAGGAAGTCAATGGCTGATAATCCTTTCCTTGATCATGGGCCTCTTTACGACGCATATAATCTTTATAAGGCAATAGAAAAGCCATATACACTTGATTCCTCAATGAAGCCTCATCCGTCCGGAGCTTGTAATTATCCAAAGCCGTCCAATAATCTTCAGCCAGACAATCCTCCAATTTTTTCTTGTGAAAATCCGCACTCGCGTAAGGATAGGTGATCAAATTTGTCAACAAGGTCCCTTCAATTTGCGCCATCGCCATATTATACACCCGGGGATCAACCTGATCCTTCACTTGACTTATAATCTCCACCTCATCCTTTATCTCCTTCACCGTTGCCGCGTGGAACTTCTTCGCGTCAGTTTGAGTCACCAACATCGCCGGGATATTAGTTTTGTAACGACGTTCCCGTTGCAACATCTCCTTTTTATTTATAGCGGAACAGATGGCTACTGCCGCCGGAGTTCCGGAGAATTCTACCGATTTATAGCGAGTCCCATCGTAAATAACCTTAACATGGACAGAATCCCCCGGTTGTAAATATATCTCGATAAATGTATTCAACACCAACGTGGTCACATCATCCAAGTCCACGGTAAATTCCATCACCTGCCCTTCTTTATACGGGAATTCCATATTAATCCCCTCTTCTTCCAGAAAATTAAAATACACCTTATCCCGCACATACCCGTAGATCTCCGCACTAATCACGGTAGCGCGTTCTTTGGCCTCTGCCGGAAAAGCAAGAATACCCATTAATCCTATAATCAAAAATATATATTTCATGTATTCCTGTTATTTTTTGTTCAAAACTTCCTTCACCTTACTGATTAACTCCTCACCTCTCAACTCCAACGCAATCACTTTACCCTGAGGATCAATCAGAACCGTATAAGGAACTGCCGATACATTACACAATTTCACGGGAGCGGTTGCCCAAGACTTCAAGTCACTCACCTGAATCCATTTCATCTTGTTCTTCTCCACCGCATTCAACCATGCATCACGTTTCTGGTCCAAAGAAACACCCACGATCTCGAAATTCTTCCCTTTACACTCTTTGTACAGTTTCACCACGTTAGGCATTTCCCGCATACACGGACCACACCAAGATGCCCAAAAATCTATCAACACGTACTTACCTCTCAAACTACTCAATTTAAACGTTTTCCCATCCTTATCCGGTAATTCGAAATCCGGCATATCACTTCCCACCTTAAATTCAGCTAAACGAATATATTCATCCAATTGCTTCGTGTAAGGATGTTCGTTCAGGCTCGGGGAAACCACTGCACGTAATTCTTTTAACTGGTCAAGAGTAACGTTGGCTTTCATCTCCCAGAAGATCATAAACGGAGCTATTGCCTGATCATAATACCGACGAACCAACTCTTCCTGCAGATACAAAGACCTGCTATTATGTTGAGCTGTACGAGCTTTAAAATCTCTATCCTTTTCCTTCTCCGATTGATTTCTATTCAACAGCAGGTCGATATTAGCTGAACGAAGCATACTGTCTACCCAATGCCTCATCTCTGCATTATAAGCACTAAAAATCTCGTTATTAACCGTTCCGGTTACAGTGCAATTCACAAAAAACTCCGAATTAGCCCTAACTTTTACATTCCCCGGCTCTACCCAAATTGGGGTAATCGGGCTCAAGCAATCCGGATCACCACTTTTCACGAAATACATCCGCGGGATGGTTACATTCTTGATAACAAATGTATAACGATTATCCTTAACATCACAACTATCAATAACCTTGGATGCGCCATTTATTTCCTCTTCTTCAACCAAATAAACCTTCGTTCCTTTGTAAACGCCATCTAACACACCCCGTATCGTACAATCTTTCGTCTCTTTTGAGACTTCATTTTGCCCGAAAAGACCGACAAATGACATCAATAAACAACCTAATACTAAAATTTTTTTCATACAATTTTCCTTTACGATTAAAATTACTTGATATATAATCTATTGCTTTCCATTCGACACGATAAAGATGACGTCTCTCTCAATCGCAAAACAAAAGCATCAAAATTTTCCTCTTTATTAATTACCCCCGTGTAAACAGTTTTCTTACTTTTTTCATCCTCGAAAATAATCTCCATATCATACCAGCGCTCCAAAACTTTAGCCACCTCTTCCAAGGATCGTCCTTTAAATACATATTGTCCCCTCTTCCAAGCGATATAATCATCAACATTTACGATTCTTATATCCACGGACTCATTCTTCTTATCCCAACGCAATTGTCGGCTCGGTAACAAATCATAGCTCTTGTCATCCACATGGGCCGCCACGCGCCCCTCCACCAATGTCACCTCCGCATAATCCTCGTCCGCGTAGGAATTCACGTTAAAAGAAGTTCCCAACACCTCCACTTTCATCCCGTTAAGCATCACGAAAAACGGGTGCTTTTCATCCCGGGCCACTTCCAAGTATATTTCACCCTCCGCATAAACCACACGTTCCTTTCCATGAAACGCCACCGGATAGCGTAAAGAAGATTTCGCATTCATCCATACTCTTGTTCCATCTGCCAAAATGAACATAAAATCACACTGTGAAGGCGTTGTCAAAGTATTATATACCATTTCCGCTCCCACAGAATCTGCCTTGTCATACTGCATACGTCCCTCTTCATTCACTGAAATCCTCACCCCATTCTCTTCTTCCAGCAATAATTCTTGATTATACAAAACCATCTCCTTTCCATTGGAAAGCGTCAACACCGGCAAATTTCTTTGAATTGTCGCCAACTCACTCGCAAATTGAGATCGTTCCGTCACTTTAACCGTCTCTTTTTTACTATAATAGAACACAACAACCAACACGGGCACAATAATAATAGCCGCATAACGAGATAACGTTCCTATCCAACGTCGACGAGAATGCAGTTCTTCTCTTTTTTTAACGAAAGCATCAAATGCAGTTTGGACATTCGAGTGCTTATATTGGTCAAACTTCTCACGCATCGTCGTCTCCGAACAAATTTGTTCGAATAACCTCTGGTTATATTCGTTTTCCTCTCGCCACGAATCTAATTCAGCCTGTTCCCCTTTTGTTATATTCCCAGATAAACTCTTGGAAATCAATAAGGATATTTTGAATAATATTTCTTTATCGTTCATCAGCATAGCATTTATAAAATCGCATTAAACGTTCCTTTATTACGAGTATAAAGGTGGTTTAATAACGAGAAATCAATTAAATCATTTTAACTGGGGAAACGCTGATTACAAACGCTTTAAGGGGAAGAGAAATTCCAACGTAAAAAAGGAAAATCTGAATATTTTAAATATTAATAAAGGAACGTTTAATGATAATTTCATTCTCCGTTCTACAAATAAAACGCACAACCTTCTAAAAAGGGGGGTATCCTTTTAAAAAAATAACACTTAAAAAAATAACACCTATTGACGAATGTCACACCCAAAGGAATCCTATCAGACAGAGCAACTCTGTATCTTTTAACCGGGCGGTCAATTTCTTCTTCCCGCTACTTTTATGCCCCTTCACCGTATCCACGGAAATATGTAAACGTTCAGCTATTTCCGATGCTTTCAAACCGTCCAAAGTCATCATCATGACTAATTTACATTGAGACGGCAGGGCATCGATAGCTGCCATCAATCGGGCATAAACATCCTCTTCCAGCACCTTGTCCCAGAAATGTTCCTCTTCATTTTGCGAGGACAAAACATCCCGGTAATATTTATCCCGAACTTTCTGTTTCCGGGAATGACTAATACATCTGTTTTTCAGAGAACTATATAAAAAATACTTAATGCCATTCTCTGTTTTAAACTTATAACCACTCTCTAACAAGGAAATAAACACGTCTTGCACCAGATCTTCCGCCACATCATTATCTTTCACGTAATAATTTGCCAAAGCCTTCAACGCCACGTAATAGCATTGATACAAATATTGATAGGCCCGGTTATCCTTACGTGCCAATAAATCCAACAAAACATCTTGCTCCAACATATCTTTCTCCCTGGAAAATAAGAAAAGGAAAGCGTTTCAAACCTCAACAATGAAACGCTTTCCAATATAATTTAAAAGAATTTATTTCTCGTCCGTGTATGACTCAAGCGAATCGCAGGTACACATCAAGTTTCGATCACCATAACCATCATCCACGCGGCCCACTTGTGGCCAAAACTTGTTCTCTGCCACCCAAGCCAGCGGGTAAGCCGCCTTGCTACGCGGATAAGCATGAGACCACTCGTCAGCCGTCAACACTTTATGCGTGTGAGGTGCGTTCTTCAAAACGTTATCCGTCTTGTCAGCTTTTCCTTCTCCAACTTCGATCATCTCCTGACGAATAGTAGACAATGCCTCGATGAAACGATCCAACTCTTCTTTCGGCTCGCTCTCCGTTGGCTCAACCATCAAAGTCCCGTGAACAGGGAATGACAAGGTTGGAGCGTGGAAACCGAAGTCCATCAAACGTTTGGCAATATCCAACTCTGATATACCGTATTCTTTATTGAACATATTGCAATCCCAGATCATCTCGTGACCTACGCGACCTTTTGATCCCTTAAACAAAATCTTGAAGCCCAATTTCTCGAAAGATGAAGCCAGATAGTTCGCGTTCAAAATCGCCATCTTGGTTACCATAGCCAAACCTTCACCACCCAACATTAACAAGTAACCGTAAGTTACAGGTAACATTCCAACAGAACCGTAAGGAGCGGCAGCCACGGCGTGAATACCTTCCTCGCCTCCGGTCTTCACCATCGTGTGTGACGGTAAGAATTTCACCAAATGAGACGCCACGCAGATCGGGCCGACACCTGGACCACCACCACCGTGAGGCATAGCAAATGTCTTGTGCAAATTCAAGTGACAAGCGTCAGCACCAATCTCTCCCGGGCTAGTCAAACCACACTGCCCGTTCATGTTAGCACCATCCATGAATACCTGTCCACCGTTCTCGTGAACGATCTTGCACAATTCCTTGATTGATTCCTCGAAAATACCGTGAGTTGATGGGTAGGTAATCATCGCACCAATCAAGTTATCCCGGTTCTCGATAGCTTTCTTGCGGAAGTCTTCCACGTCGATATTTCCTTCCGGGTCGGTAGCGGTAACAAGAATCTTGAAACCTGCCATAGAACTGGAAGCCGGGTTCGTTCCGTGAGCGGAAGCCGGAATCAGGATCACGTTACGATGACCTTCTCCACGAGAGATATGATATTGACGGATCACCATCAAAGCGGAATATTCTCCGGCAGCACCGGAATTCGGCATCAAGCTACATCCGGCAAATCCGGTCACCTTGCACAACATTTCCTCGGTTTCCCGGATCATTTGTTGATAACCCTCTGCTTGAGACATCGGGGCAAACGGGTGGATTGCACCCAACTCCGGCCAAGTAATCGGCAACATCTCAACAGCGGCATTCAATTTCATCGTACAAGATCCCAAAGAAATCATGGAAGTAGCCAAAGAAATATCTCTTCTCTCCAAGTTCTTCATGTAACGCATCATTCCAGTCTCAGAATGGTAGATGTTAAACACGGATTGTTGCAGGATTTCATCGTCACGCAACATCACCGGATCAAGCACCGTACGGTCATCAAGGAATTGCACGTGTGCAGCCGTCTTTCCGGCAGCTTTAGCGAAAATACCGATCAACGTGTTAATTTCCTTCTCGTTAATCTTCTCGTCCGTTGACAACCCCACGACCTTACCGCAACCACAGTTACAGTAGAACAAGTTGATTTCCTGCTCCAAAGCAGCATCACGCACGGCAGCCTGAGAAACACCCTCCGGCAACTCGAAACGCAATGTATCGAAGAATTTATTTACTTTCAGTTTATAACCCAATTTTTGGATTTCCTCTGCCAATATCACGGCAGCGGAATGAATATGACGGGCAATTCTCTCCAATCCTTCACGACCGTGATAAGCAGCATAGAATCCGGCCATCGTGGCATTCAAAGCCTTGGCAGTACAGATATTGGAAGAAGCTTTTTCCCGTTTGATATGTTGTTCACGGGTTTGCAAAGCCAAACGCAATGCATGATTTCCCTGTGCATCAATCGTCACACCGATAATACGTCCCACGATGTTACGTTTATATTCCTCTCTCGTTGCCATGTAAGCAGCGTGAGGTCCACCGTAAGACATCGGGATACCGAAACGTTGGGTTGTTCCGACAACCACGTCAGCACCCCATTCTCCCGGAGGGGTCAACAACACGAGACTCATCATGTCAGCCACAACCGACAACAACGCCCCATTAGCGTGTACCCGATCGGCGAATGCTTTATAATCACGTACCTCACCGTTAGCAGCCGGGTACTGAATAATAGCACCGAACACATCCGGGGTAAACTCAAACGTATCATAATCACCGTAAACCAACTCGATTCCCTGCGGGGCTGAACGGGTGATTAACACGTCTTTCGTTTGCGGGAATATCTGATTATCAACAAACAATTTATTGGCTCCCGCTTTTTTCATCTCTTTACCACGCAAACCGTACATCATCGTCATCGATTCTGCAGCAGCCGTGGCCTCGTCAAGTAGCGAACAGTTAGAAATTTCCATCCCGGTAAGTTCCACCACCATCGTCTGGAAATTCAATAAAGCCTCCAAACGACCTTGTGAAACTTCTGCCTGATAGGGAGTGTATGACGTGTACCAAGCCGGGTTCTCCAAAATATTCCGTTGGATCACAGCAGGGGTAATCGTGTCATAATACCCTTGACCGATAAAAGTTCTGTATAATTTATTTTTTGAAGCTACCGCCTTCATCCGGGAGATAAACTCGAACTCGGTAAGAGGAGCCGGCAAATCCAACGGTTTTTTCAAACGGATGGACTCCGGTACGGTTTGTTCGATCAACTCATCAAGTGAACTAACACCAACCACTTTGAGCATATTTTCAATATCCTCTGGACGCGGCCCTATGTGTCTCCACAAAAATTTCTCTGTTGCCATGTAATTTATTCTAATTATTAATGATTTATATTCAATTACACCGTTTCGTCAACGATTGTGTAAAAATAGACATAATTCTCGTCCTTGCAAAAAAAACAGCACAGGAATAATCACTCAATCATAACCGAATATTTTCCTACAAACACAAGTATTTTCAAATACGATTGAAAATTTTACCGAGATATTACCATGAATATATCCTTTATTCAAAGAAGATATAGCAAAGTGAAAAACGGGTGAAATCCCGTTGAAATAACATTCAAGTAAATATTCTTTCCCGGAACGTTCCCGGTACACCTTCGCTGCACAGACGCCCGGGAGCGAAGGAGCACCGAAGGTGTTCCGAAGATGAAACGAAAATGTTCCCTGTCTTCATCGAAAATACAACGGGATTTCACCGTGTTATATTACAAGAGACCACTTGATTTTCACCCGAATTCCCATTCTCCCCAACCGAGAAGAAATAAAAAAACGGAGAATCGAAATTCAATTCTCCGTTCCAGCGGGGTGGAAGATCGGTCTCGAACCGACGACCTTCGGAACCACAATCCGACGCTCTAACCGACTGAGCTACATCCACCATTTTGCTTTTGCGCTGCAAAGATAGAATAACTTTCTTTTTCCGCAAAGAAAAGTCCAAAAAAATTAGCGTCCGAACTTGATTTTTCCCGTCTCAATCTCCCGTGCAGCGTAACATAACTGCTCGTACCATTCCTCCCCATATTTGCGAATGAGAGCATCTTTCAAAAACACGTACACCGGAATTCCCTCTTGCTCACCCTTTAAGCGGGCGCAAGCACAAATCGTCCACTGGTCATAATTCATCGCCTCGTAATTCTGGTACTGTTTCACCCGAATCGGGTACATGTGGCAAGATATCGGTTTTCGGAAAGAACTCTCACCCCGGCTCCACGCTTTTTCAATGGCACACCACGAACACCCGTTCTCCTCGATAATATACGCACACTCCCGTCCCCCGATTAGCGGCGTAACCATGTCACCCTCGATGTCGACCACGGAAAAGCCCTGTTCCTCCACGGCTGCAATCCCCTCAGGTTTCATGTAAGGTTTAATTTTCCTATAATTCTCCCGGATCTGTTCCGCCTCCCCTTCTTCCAAAGGTGCCCCCGAATCCCCCTCCACGCAGCAAATTCCCTTGCAAACTGCTAAATCACAACAAAACTTCTTCTCGAAAATATCCAGACTTATAATCGTATCTCCTATCTGTATCATGTTTTAATTGAAAATTGATGAAAATGATTCCGCAAAGTTACAATAAAAAAGATAGAATCGTTGATCTCTCGCCACCATTACAAGCGACAGGGAACGACGCAAGTGATCGGTTTTCGGAGTAATAACCTGGGGATAATAGGGTATCTCAGTATACTCGCACCGGAATCTCGTTAATTAGTCTACGGAAAGTCAACCGGAAATCAACGAAGAGGATTAATTATCCTTCATCTTGGTTTGATCCATGCATGAGAATTTAACGAGAGTACCCTTCAATCTACTCGAAATACACTCGTAATCTCTTACCGGGATTATATCCTGGAGAATCAAAAGATGTGGTGACGTTGGGCTAGATCGTCAATATCCCCCATGACTTCCTCAATTAACCGCCTCATCTCTTCCGACTTTTTATGAATCAAATCATCCATCGTGTTAATTAACCGTATTTTATCAATCACTTTTCCCAAGCTCACTCGCAATTCCCTCGTTTGCCCGACTTGCCCGGCTTGTTCCAGTTTCCGGTAACATTCTTCTAATTGACGCTGATAGATTTTCATTTCCTCTACACCATTATTTATAACACCTATGCAAATAAAGCCCAGAATTTACAGGTAAACTACAATCAAGCCTTGTAAATAACTCCCGAAATGGTGTAATTTACAACCCATAATAAACAATTATTTCGTATATTTGCCCGTACAACTGAATATAAACAACTATGAGTACAGAGATTATACCTATGAGCAAAACACACCACGGACACAGTATAAAACGCGTACGCGATATGCTAGGGATTAAACAAGAAACCCTCGCGGCCGAATTAAACATGACGCAACAAGCATTTTCAAAATTAGAGCAAAAAGAACAAATTGAAGACGAAATGCTTGATAAGATTGCGAAAATATTGCACGTTTCCACGGAGGCCCTGAAAACGATGAGTGAAGAGGCTACCATCAACTATTTTAACACGTTTACTAATAGCGAAAACGAACACTTCTTTTCCCAAAATTGTCAATACACGTTTAATCCAATAGACAAAATTGTAGAACTCTACGAACGGCTAGTCAAAGCCGAACAGGAAAAAGTCGCTCTACTCGAAGAACAGTTGAAGAACAAGTAACAACAAGATATTTTCAAAAAAGTCTTGCAAGCATAGGTAAATTCATGTTCCGCTTGCAAGACTTTTCTTTTTCTCACACTCAACTGCAAAAATCTCAAATACACGAGAAACTACAATATCATTATCGGGATGTTGACCTTATCAAACAAAGAACGCTGGCCATTTACTTGACCAGCGTTCCATTTTTATATCAAACTAATAACGATTTTCCCGTCATTTCCTTGGGCTGTGGAAGTCCCATAATCGCAAGAACCGTGGGGGCGACATCGGCCAGAACCCCGTCCCGCAAGTGATCACACTTGGAATCGGTAACCCAAATACAAGGCACCGGGTTCAGCGAGTGAGCCGTGTTCGGCGTCCCGTCCTCGTTCACCGCGTTATCGGCATTCCCGTGGTCGGCAATAATCAACACGTCGTAACCGTTAGCACGTGCGGCAGCCACGGTCTTACCCACGCACTCATCCACGGTAGCCACGGCTTTCTGGATGGCCTCGTACACCCCGGTATGTCCCACCATATCCCCGTTCGCGTAATTCAAGCAAATGAAATCAACACTCTTTTCATTCAACTGTTCCACGATCTTCTCGGTCACGATAGGGGCAGACATTTCAGGTTGCAAATCGTAGGTAGCCACTTTCGGAGAAGGTACCAAAATACGGCTCTCTCCCTCGAAAGGCTCTTCTCGTCCCCCGTTCAGGAAGAATGTCACGTGAGCATATTTCTCTGTCTCGGCAATACGCAACTGCTTCAACCCCTGCTTGGAAATATATTCCCCGATCGTATTCTCCACATTCTCTTTATCAAACAGGATATGTAAACCCTTGAATTTCGCATCGTAAGGAGTCATCGTACAATAATACAACGGCATGGTCTTCATCCCGAAATCCGGCTTGTCTTCCTGTGTCAGCACGATGGTCAACTCCTTGGCACGGTCGTTACGGAAATTAAAGAATATCACCATATCACCCGGTTGTATCGTTCCCACGGGCTTCCCGGCCTCGTCCACGCAAACGATCGGTTTGATGAACTCGTCAGTCACTCCCGCATCATAAGAGGCCTGCACTCCCGCCTCGGCGTCCGTTACCGGGGTACCCACACCATTCACTAACAAATCATAAGCCTCCTTGATACGCTCCCAACGGGAATCCCGATCCATGGCATAATAACGCCCGATCACGGAAGCAATCTTACCCGTGGATTGTTTCATGTGGTTCTGTAACTCCCCGATAAAACCCTTTCCACTCTTCGGGTCCGTATCCCGACCGTCCATAAAGCAATGAACAAAGGTCTTCTCGATCCCGAACTCCTTCGACAAATCGCACAAGGCAAACACGTGATCCAACGAACTATGCACCCCACCGTTAGAAACCAGTCCCATAAAATGCACCTGTTTCCCGTTCTCTTTAACATAGTTAAACGCCTTCACGATCTCCGGGTTTTGAGCAATGGAATGATCCCGACAAGCCCGGTTGATCTTCACTAAATCCTGGTAAACCACCCGTCCGGCCCCAATATTCAAATGCCCGACTTCGGAATTCCCCATCTGACCGTCGGGCAACCCGACATTCTCCCCGCTCGTGTACAACAAAGCACGGGGATTATTACTTGCCAATTCCGTGATGTTAGGAGTCGGTGTACTCCCGATCACGTCTGAATGATCGTGTTTCCCAACACCCCAACCGTCCAGTATCATCAATAAAACTCTCTTCATATCTATTTTATTTTTTGTTATTCACTTTTCTAAATTCACAGCAAAGTTAATCTTTAATATCCAGTTTAACGCCTTACAATCAAGGAAAATCAACGAAAACGTTTTAAAGCTCCCCGGCCGTTTATCCAAACTAAAAGAATAAAATATTAAAATTAATAGTACTATGTATTGCATAATACTATTTTTTATTCATATCTTTGCCTTGCATTACAAAAGAACCAAGAGATGAATATTGAAAACACACAAGCTCAAATGAGGAAGGGTATCTTGGAATACTGCATTTTACTGATCATCTCGCAACAGGACGCCTACGTGCCGGATATCATCAGTAAACTGAAAGCTTCCAAGATGATCGTGGTCGAAGGGACGATATATCCCTTGTTGACCCGACTGAAGAATACCGGTCTACTGTCATACCGCTGGGAAGAGTCGCAACAAGGTCCTCCCCGCAAGTATTACAGTATCACGGAACAAGGGCGAGGTTTTCTCAAGGAACTCGAAAACTCCTGGGATGAATTGACCTCTGCCGTGAACAGCATTAAAGAAAACCATAACAACTAACACCACACATCATGAAAAAAACATATACTATAAATTTAAGCGGCAAGATTTTCCATATCGATGAAGACGCACTGGAAAAACTACAAGAATACATCAATACCCTCAAAACATATTATACGCGAGAAGAGGACGGCAACGAGATCATGGATGACATCGAGAACCGGATCGGGGAGCTTTTCACGGAAAACTTGAAAGGACAGTTCCGCGAGGTTATCACTCTCGACGACGTGGATCAGGTGATCGCCACGATGGGTACGCCTGACGACATCATCGACGAAGACGAGCAGCCCCGGAAATCCGCCCCGAAACAGGCCAAAAAACTATATCGGAACCCAGACAACAAAGTACTTGGTGGAGTGGCCGGGGGACTAGCAGCGTATTGGGGAATATCCCCCTTGCTCATCCGGATAGGTTTCGTACTTCTGTCCTTCTACTATGGAATATTCATTATCGTATATATCATTTTGTGGATTGCCGTCCCCAAGGCCAAGACGACCAAACAGAAACTCGAAATGAAAGGAGAAAATATAAATGTCTCCAACATCGAACGCTCCATAAAAGACGAGTACCAAGAAATTAAAAACGGCAAGGGTGCCGCTTTCATGAACCGGGTAGGCGAAGGCTTATACGAAGTATTCACCATTATCGGGAAAGTGTTGGCCATTATTATCGGCGTGGCCCTCTTCGTCGGGGGAATCTTCATGCTGTTCGCTTTCCTGTCAGCATTATTTTTACCTAACCTTTATCCTTGGAAAAGTGGTTTTATGGAACTCGCCTACGCATTCACTCCCTTAAACTTCACTTTGGGTAAAATTGCTATATCATTCTTGATTGGAATTCCTATTATCATGATCATTTATATGGCGATCAAATTGTTGTTCTCCTTCAAGAGTAATAACAAGGTGATCGCCCTTTCCGCCCTCTCGTGCTGGATGCTGGGACTCGTTATGCTCATATTCGTGGGGATCAGCGAAGGTCGGAGCTGGTCGATTGATGGCACCCGCTATGGAGAATCGCTCGAACTGAGTCAACAGGACACGCTCGTTCTACTTGTAAATGAACGCTACAAGATACCTGAAAATCTTTACATAGACCACAACGTCTTCCAATTAGCCTCCAGCAACATGATTACTCCGGACATCAGGATATATTCGACCGAGGGATCGACCCCGACATTACGTGTACAATTTTACACCCAAGAAGAAAAACCGGTATATGATAACATGGATTTTAACTGGAATTACAAAAACGACACGCTTCGATTTGACAATTATATCAAACTCGCGGGACAATGGAGGGCTCAAAGAGTGACACTGACTCTATACCTACCCGAGAATAAAAAAGTACTCCTTCCATCCCAAACAAGCCAATACCTAAGAAACTTGAGAGATTTTGACAGGGGTGTACGTTCCAGACTAAATAAAGACAAGATATTATTAATCATGCAAGACGGGAAACTCCAACCCCTCATGTAAACTGAAACGGCAGGCCTTCATCCCTTTGGCCTGCCGTTTCTCTCTTTTATTTCTTTGAATCAATCTCCTTTAATAATTCCTTCACCGCAGTCTCCAACTGCTCGTCCTCCCCTTTGATAATCTTCTCCGGAGAGTTGGCAATCTTCACGTCCGGTTCCAGTTGTTTGTTCTCCAGATAGCTACCGTCCGGTAAACGGTAACCCACGATCGGAATCCCGAAATACAACGTCGGGTCCTGCAAAGTCTCCCAAGACACGCTCGTCATGGTTCCCGGCACAGGCATTCCGACAACTTTACCGATTCCCTGATGTTGGTAAACCCAAGGCGTACCGTGGGCATTCGAGTAGTTCGCCTCACAGGTCACCATGATCGAAGGCTTATTCCACCTACGGCTTGGCATATCGCAAGCCTCCCGTCCCCGAACGACTTGCGTGAAATATTTCTTACCACTGAACAGGATCTCAATATCCTCGTGCAAACGGCCACCACCATTGAAACGAGTGTCGATAACAATTCCTTCCCGATCATTATATTTACCCAGAATATCGGCATACACGGAACGGAAACTCGGATCGTCCATACTGGAAATATGCACGTAACCCAAACGTCCTCCCGACAAACGATCCACATCGGCAGCTCTTTGTTTTACCCATCGCCGGTAAAGTAACTCGTTCATCGTACCCTTTGAAATCGGCTCGATCACCTCATCCCAACGTTCCTTGGTAGAGGGGTCATAAATAGAGAACAACACACGTTTACCAGACTTGCCTCTCAGCAGGGGATAGTAATCTTCCCCGGCTTTCACCGCTTGCCCGTCAATTTTCTCGATTACCATTCCGGCTTTCAACTTCGAACGGACATTATCAAAAGGTCCTTTCTCCAACACCTCGTCAACTAGCAACCCATCCTTTGAATAATTCACGTTCAACAAGAGTCCCAGCTCGGCAGTCGCCTCACCTCTTGACCCGGGGCGGTAACCCGATCCGGTGTGCGACACGTTCAATTCACCCAACAATTCGCTCAACAACTCGGAGAAATCATAGTTATTATTAATATAAGGTAAAAACTTCTCGTAAGCCTTGGTCATTTTTGCCCAATCCACTCCATGCATATTCTTCTCGTAGAAACGTTTGGCCTCCTGACGACGCACCCTGTCAAACATATATGCCCTCTCGGCAGCCTGATCTAGTTTCATTTCAGCGGAATACGTGATCGGACTTCTTCTCTCCGAACCCAAACTGATCTTCTGCATGGAACGTCCTCCCAACAGGAACAAATCTTTCCCATCCTTATCCATCTCCAAAGACGCCCAACCGCTGTTCAACTTATGCATCACCTTGGTACTCCGTGAACGCAGATCGCTCACCCACAAATCCATACCTCCCTCGAAAGATGCCATATAATAAAGCTTATCACCACTCTTACTTAATATCGCATCTCCCAATTGTGAAGAATTCGGCGTTAACCGCATCACCCGATCCTCGATACCTTTCAACTCGACCTCGATATTCTTTTTCTCTTTCACGGCGAGTTTCGTCTCGCCCTTTTTATCTTTCTGATCCTCTTTCTGTTCTTTATTCTTCAAAGAGACAATACGTTTCTCCTCCTCTTTCAGCAACTCGTAATCTTCCTTGTTCAACCGGAATTTATCGTAAGCATCCTGATTCATGAACACGATCATTACATCCTGCAAAGAACCCCACGACGCATGGTTACGCATCCCGTAACGTTCACTGGAAAACAAGATGGCATTTCCATCCAACACCCACCGGGGATTACTATCAAAATAACCGCTATTGGTCAGGTTTACAACTTCCCCTTTCCCATCGGCACTCACGATGGCAATATCACTATACGGATCATGACGATTCCCGATAATTTCCATCGCGAACCATTTCCCGTCGGGAGACCATGTATACGTGAAACCATCACCCGTACGGTATTGATATTTATCGTCTGCCACCTGCCGCACTTTCTTTGTCTTCAAATCAACGACCATCAATTTCGTACGATCTTCGATAAAGGCCAATTCCTTCCCATCCGGAGAGAATTGTGGGGCAAACCGCTCTTTGGTTGAAGCCGGAAGAACTGCTTCCTCTTCGATTAAAGTTGCATTCGGGAAATTCACCTCTTCCTCACGGGCAATCTTTGCCGTGTAGATATTCCAATTTCCTCCCCGTTCGCTGGCGTAAGCAATCGTCCGGTTATCAGGAGCAAAGCTCAACCACTTCTCTCCCTCCGGGGTCGTGGTAATTTGTTTGGTCGTCGTGTAATCGGAGGAAGTCACGAACACATCTCCCCGGATAATCATGGCCACCTGTTTCCCGTCCGGCGAAACCGTCGCACTAGTTGCCCCGGAAGTAAAACGCAACGAGGCAATATTATCTTTCGCATTGTCACCAATAATATCCACTTTCACTTTCTTGGGACTTCCGGATGCATCTTTCACGTATATTTCACCGTCATAACCAAAACACAAACGCCCATTACCCGCAATACTCAAGAAACGCACCGGGTGAGTCTTGAAAGAGGTCTCTGCCTTCACAGCAGAAGGATCGGCCACCGGGAACGAGTACACGTTAAACGCCCCCTCCCGCTCACTTAGGAAATATATTTTTTGTTCATCCGGAGACAACACGGGAGAACGATCTTCCCCCGCCCGGTCAATCAGACGGGTATGTTTCCCACTTTTCATATCATAGCGATAAATATCACGTGTGATAGACGAGGTATGATGTTTACGCCATTCATTCTCCCCGCCTTTTTTATCCTGGTACAAGAATGCATCACCCGATTTGAAGAAACAAATCTCTTCTGCCGGGGTTGCCAATATCTGCCGGGGACGTCCCCCATCCACCGATATGGCATACAATTCGGTCATGGAACCTGCCGGAAATAAAGCACTCTGTGCGGGATCACTCATTTGCGCCCCGTAAATAATTTCTTTTCCATCCGGGGTAAACGTGTAGGGTATCTCCCTTGCAGAATTCGTCGTCACTTGCCGGGCATCACCTCCCCGGGCCGACATCACGAAAATATCGAAATTACCATTCCGATCACTCGTGAACGCAATCTGTTTCCCATCCGGAGACCACACGGGATACGATTCATACGCCGGATGTGTGGTCAACTGGCGAGCCTCGCCACCTTCTGCGGGGACAACATAAATATCCCCCTTATAACTAAATGCAATTTGCTTTCCATCGGGTGAAATCTTCGGATAACGCATCCAAAGAGGTCCCGCCTGAACGAAAAAAGCAACAAGTAAAAAAGTAATAGTCAATACAATTTTATTCATCCTTCATTTATTTTGGTATTTAACTTAGCGCAAATATACAATCCGGGATTCCGGCATCCAGATAAAACGGGTAAAATCACCCCCTTGAATAAGGGCAAGGCCATTCCCACACGCTCCATTTTCCCGGTATAATTGAAGAATTTTCTCACAAATCGGATCACCGGGAACCCACTTGATACACTGTCGAACACAATCATCAACAATCATTCCTCCATAGAATTCGAGACAAGGAATTTCCCGGATCTCGCCTCCGGTATTCACCACGTCCATCACCTTCCCGTCCTTCAAAACAACATATCCATTCTTCACGAATTCAAATCCGGGTAACAAAATATAATTAGCCGCAATCTTTCTCATTCAGAATATGATCTTATTTCTTTTTTGCAGATTTCCTCTCAAGCTCCATCTGTCTCCTCTGCTCGTATTCCTTTTTCAATTGTTTCTCCCGGTTCGGGGCCACATACGTTTTAAAGATTTCGGTTTTGTACACGCAGCCTTCCCGGTCATTCAACTTCTTTACTTTCACCCTCGTATCCCGGTCACTCTTGGGAATCTTCATGAATAACTTCGTGTAGCTGGAATCCGCCACGTAGAACTCCCAGTCTTTCTTGTAAGGGCGCAACGTGTCAACTCCCACGTACTGATCCGGAACTTTCAGCGTATCATTATCGGCAGACAAGAAATAAGTCTGTATGAAATTCCGTTTTCCCCGGTCAGATTTTTCCAACTTTATCGTCGAGGTAAACTTATACATACCGGGAACAATGCTATCCAATTTCACCAGCACAAATTGATTCCGCTTATCGAAATAAACCGTATCGGCTTTCACCACACGTGTTTCGTACACAATAGAATCTTTCTTCCGGACTTTAGCTTGCGTAGAATCCGGGCGTATAGTATCTGCCACGATCATCGTGTATCCCGGGAACAGATTAACCGTATCATTCACGGTCAATTCTTTCCACTCTCGCATGATTTTCGTCTGGCGACGACTCAAGGTATCAATCACCACGTCATAAATTTTATTGAATAACGCTGATTGTAAGGAATAGTAAGTTACGCAAGAATCAAAATCCTCCCGTGTAATCCCGTATTTCTCAAACAGATCGTTATAATATAAATAATTGTCCTTTTCGGTTCGTATATCACCCCGTGCGACCGACAACATACCATCAGTCGTGTGCATATCAATCAATAAAGACGTAAATTGATCCTTGTCCAACGGGACCTTCTTCGAACAAGCCGTTATCGCCGCAATAATCAATATCACCCATAAAATACGCTTCATATCGCTAAAACTTTTAGTATTTATTCCTCGCTCTTTTTTTCTAGTTTCTCCCGCACCATCCTATTCAACTTCGACGAGAACAGAAATTCGTTCAATGCCTTGTTGTTCGTGTACATGATCTCTTCGTTACTGCCTTCCCATTCTTTGTGTCCGTCATGGATAAACAACACCTTTTCCCCGATCTCGAAAACCGAGTTCATATCGTGCGTGTTTATAACCGTGGTCATATCATATTCATGTGTCAACTCGGACAACAGATTATCAATCACGATCGAGGTCAAAGGATCCAAACCAGAATTCGGCTCGTCACAAAACAAGTATTTAGGCTGCAAGACAATAGCCCGGGCAATAGCCACTCGCTTTTTCATTCCTCCACTAATCTCCGCAGGATAAAGATTCTCCACGTTATTCAGGTTCACCCGATTGAGGCAGAAAATAGCCCGCTCCGTTTTCTCCTTTTCCGTCATCGAGGAAAACAGATTTAACGGGAACTTCACGTTCTCCAACACGGAAAGCGAATCAAACAATGCCCCGCCTTGAAAAACCACTCCCAGTTCCTTCCGAATATCCTTTATCTGTTTGTTATTCATCACGGTAATATCTCGATCATTATAGAATATCTTTCCTTTATCAATCGAGTGCAAGCCAATCAACGACTTTAATAACACGGTCTTCCCGGAACCACTCTTCCCGATAATCAAATTTACCTTTCCCGGTTCGAAAACGGCATCAATATCCGTCAACACCTCTTTTTTATCAAATGACTTACATACCCCTTCCGCCCGTATCATTACAATAATATTTTGGTTAATATCAAGTTTACAAGCAGGATGGCAATACTACTATCCACCACAGCTTTCGTACTCGCCTTACCGACTTCCAGCGCCCCTCCCTGCACGTTATACCCGTAGAAGGCAGGAATAGAAGTAAATATCACGGCAAAAAACAAAGTTTTGACAATAGAATAGGTCACGTAGTAAGGATTGAATGCAAAATGCAACCCGTGTATATAATCATCATAATTCACCACACCAGATGCCAACCCCGACAGGATCCCTCCGATAATACCGATAAACACGCTGAATATATAAAGCACCGGATTTACCACCAAGGCCGCTGCAATCTTCGGCCCCACCAAATATGAAACGGAATTCACTCCCATCACCTCCAGCGCCTCGATCTGTTCCGTGATTTTCATGCTACCGATCTCGGATGCGATATTACTACCAATCTTCCCGGCCAAAATCAAGCTCACGATCGTCGACGAGAACTCCAGCAATAACGTCTCCCGAGTCAAATAACCGATCAGATAGCGAGGTAGCAGAGGACTTGACATATTGTAAGCCGTTTGCAGCGTCAACACCGCCCCGATAAAGAAAGAAATAATCATCACCAACATCACGGAATTCAATCCCAACTTCTCCAACTCGTTAGTCAATTCTTTTAAATAAACTTTCTTCTTCTCAGGTTTCGTGAAGATACGCCCCATAAACAATATGTAAGCTCCTATCTTATCTAATACTTTCATCTATATTAACTCCTTAAATAATACCTTCCTGTAAACCCTGTCTCAAATTTTATCGTAAAAATAGAAATTATTCACGGATTTATTACTAATTTCGACAACAATAAGATGAATTTAATTTTAAATGTATAACTAAATAAGATGAATAAAAACTCATATTGCGTTATAATGGCCGGCGGTCTCGGAAAACGTTTCTGGCCCGTGAGTACGAGAGCCTGTCCGAAACAATTTTGTGACATCTTAAATGTCGGGAAAAGTTTCCTCCGTCAAACCTTTGAAAGAGCAAATCAAATTTTTGATACCCAAAATATATTCATTGTTACAGGTACCGCCTACGAAGAGCTGACGAAACAGCAAATCCCGGAAATTCCTTCCGAGAATATTCTGAAAGAACCTTTCGGCAAGAACACCGCCCCATGCGTGGCTTATGCGGCCTACCGGATTGCCCGGGTTAACCCGCACGCAAGCATGGTTGTTGTCCCTTCCGACCATTTTATCACGAATGACGCAGTCTACCTTGACAACATTCAGAAAGGGATTTCTTTCGTTGAACAGTTCGGCGGATTACTTACCATCGGTATCAATCCAACCCGCCCGGAAACAGGATACGGGTATATCCAGATCAAGAAAAACAAGTTCTCCGAATTCATATCCAAGGTTAAAACGTTCACCGAAAAACCGGACAAGGAACTGGCAAAAGTTTTTTTGGAATCGGGTGATTTCCTTTGGAATGCCGGGATATTTATCTGGAAAGTAGAAGATATTATCGAAGAGTTCAAAACATACCTCGAAGATATGTATTTATTATTCGAGCAGGAATATAAAAATGTGGAGAACCCGGATTCTCCCGAAAATATCGCTCACATCTACGGACAATGCCGTAATATTTCCATCGACTTCGGTATCATGGAGAAATCCGCAAAAGTCTATGTCATGAAAGGTGAGTTCGGTTGGTCCGATGTCGGCACGTGGCACTCGTTCCATGAAATCAGCCCGAAAGACGAGAATAACAATGTATCCAACAGCGAACAAGTCCGCTTAATCGAAACAAAAGAATGTATTATTAACGTTCCCCAAGACAAGAAAGTCATTATTGAAGGGATCGAGAATTGTATCATCGCGGAAAATAATGACATTCTAATGATCTGCCACCGGGATCACGAGGATAACATCCGGCATTTCGACGATATGCTAAAACATACAACAAAGGAGCTTAATTAAAGCTCCTTTTCTTTTTATATCTTTACCCGAACCTCCTCAATCCGGGCACTCTTGACACTTACGATTTCAAAAGATATATCCTCAATAGAGATGCGTTCTCCCTCTTCCGGGATATCCTCATTGTAATAAAGAATCAACCCGGCCAAAGTCTCGTACTCCTCATTCTCCGGAAGATTCAAATCATATTTTTCATTCAGATAATCCACTTCAAGACGGCCGGAGAAAATATATTCATCGGGAGCGACCTGTTCTTCTTTCAGATTCAAACGGTCATGCTCATCCTCGATCTCCCCGAAAATCTCCTCCATAATATCTTCAATCGTAACCATCCCGGCCGTTACGCCAAATTCATCAACCACGACCGCCACGCTTTTCTGTTCCTTCGTGAAAAGATTCAACAACCTCAAGGCCGACATGGTCTCGGGAACAATCAATATTTTGCTCACCGCCTTCTTCACTGTTTCGGGATGATGAAACAAGGCAGATGAATGTACATAACCGATCACGTTATCAATCGAATCCCGATAAATCAATATCCGAGACAACCCCGTTTTTACAAATAGTTCCCTCAACTCATCCAGACTGCCATCTATCGACAAGGCCACAATATCCGGACGGGGAACAATACATTCCCTCAATTTCACTTCCGAAAAATCCAACGCATTCCGGAACAATTTAATATCGTGTTCGTCCTCATTTTCTTCTCCCCCGGTCTCACCCTCTTCTATCAAATTATTTAAATCTATCTTGCCAAAAGCCCGATTTTCCTCTTTATGCGTCAGTTTGCGTCCGGTAAATATCCTCAGCAACAATCCTCCGAACCAGACGGAGAAATACGAGATCGGGAAAAACAGGATATAAAACAAAAATACCGGAATAGCGAATACCCGCAAAAACACATTCGGCCTCAAACGGAACACGGCTTTCGGGAAAAACTCTCCCGTCACCAGCATGATCAACGTCGAGATCAACGTCACGAGAATCATGCGCAATCCCAGCGAAATTCCGACACCCTCCAACCTAGGATCAAGATAATCGGACATAAAGATACCATAAATAACCATCACCACGTTATTCCCTACCAGAATCGTGGTGATATACATTCCCGAATTGGAAACAAAAAGATCGATTAACTTCTGCGTGATACCCTTGTTCGATTTATCAATCTCGATCCGGAGTTTATTGGAAGCCATAAAGGCAATTTCCATTCCCGAAAAGAATGCAGATAAAACCAGACAGATCAATATGGCAACAAATCCTGACATTTAAGGTTTATTTTCAATTTCTACCACTCCCGTGATCTTGTTAAAGACCGGATTTTTCAAGGACTGATCCGACTTGAAACCTTTATTCCCCTCTATAATCTGGTCCCCGGAAGTAAGCCGGGAATAACGATCGGAATAAACAATCTCTTTTTTCATATCCCAGTACATCAAGTCGGTTTCCAACTTCTTCCCTTCGGCATTAATCACAACTACCTCGTTACGCAATTCCCACAGCATCTCCTCTTCCAACTTCTTCGCGTACTTTGATGTGATAGAACCGACCATACTACCGTCCTTCTCGTACAATTCCGCATGTATTCCTTTCGGGAATTCATCATACTTCTTGTCGTCCTGATTATATTTATTATAAAGAGGGGTTATTACTTTATATTTCAACAATGCGGAATCGGAATAAAATAACTCCATATTCTCCCCGGACATTTCAGGCATACCGTTCCGGTTCCCGATCGCATCCACATCCTTCATATTCGTTTTACACGAAAAGAGCATTACCGTCCCTAAAACAAGGACGGTAATGCTTTTAATTTTTAATGCTCGATATAGAAAAATCATGTATTTAATCTCTAAATCTAGCAGTCGTTGTCTCGTTTATCCATCCACCGACTTTCACGCTTTTTCCTGCCGTAATATCACGGAAGAAAGCCTCGTCCTTCGTCGGGAAGTGAGGGGAATACCGTTCAATATATTCGTTAGCCTTTGCCGCTACTGACGGATCAACTTGTTTAGCTTTCACAAATTTATCCACGGCAGCCCAGAATACGGTACGTTTATCAAACTCATCTCCTTCATAATCATTACTACTTACCGCATAAGCCAAACCGATCGTGATGTAAGCATCACCCATGTTCGGGTTCGTCTTCAAAGCATCTAAAGCATATTTTTTTGCTGACGGATAATTTTTCTTTGACAAATACACCTGTGCCAGCTTGTAATTATAATCTGCTTTAGCTTTCGGATCATCTGATTTATTGATAGCTTCCTTCAAATATTGCTCGAATTTCGCAATATCTTGTTTTGAGAAGAACATCATGGCCAAACTGTAAGCGGCATCGGCACTCGGTTCCTGTTGATAAATCTTCTCGGCGACTGTAGCGTACAACGGTAAATCGGTACATTCACGTCTTCTCAAAATAGAAGAAATTTCTTTCAAAACAGGCAGACTATCTTTATTCGCCTCGTATTTCTGATTCAACAAACCGGCCAATGTATTACAATCAGCATACCCGGACTCGAAGAAAATGGCATCCAATGCAGATTTACATACGGCAAAATTATCACATCCTTTTTCACCCGATGCCAAACGTTTGTCCGCAAAATCAGAGAATTTCATGTACAAATTAATGAATTCTTCCTGAGATAACTGATTTTTTTGTACCAACCCACAACCGACTTCAAAAGTGGCATGGATCAACTGGGGCGGAGTTCCTTCTCCTTCCAATTCATACGACTTCATCAAGTTATCAAACCCGGCTTTCAACATATTAATATCCCCATTGGAATATTTCACTTGAGCCATACCTTTTTTCCCAAGAACATATCCTTCACGACTCTTTTTTGCCATGTATTGAAGACGACGGTCAAAAAGCATCATTAAAGTATCCACGTACTCTTTCTTTTTCGTCTTTTGAATCATGTACTCAATAATGTCTTCCCCCCGGATATAGGTATTTAATTGAAATGCAGGTGCGTTCAAGAAAACGTACCTCCAAGAGGGCAACGCTTCTTCGTAATTTTTCTGTTTCCAGTATTCCGTGTACAGAGAAGCATTCAGAATCGTATTCGCACTATCCAATCCATACTGTGACTCCAACGTTTGCGCTTTCGTCGGTAGAATGAATAGAAGCATTCCAAATGCTATAACAGCAATCTTTTTCATGGTCATCCCTTTTATTTAAGTTAGTTCGAATAAGTTTTTTCATCATAGCCAGTCCCACCCACATGAGGACTATCGCAAAATTACCACTATTTCTTTAAAACAGAAATGTTTCACATATTTTTCATGTATAATTAACCGTTTTTTGGTATTCTAAAATTCTGTTTAAACCCGTGATCACCAACTTGTCTTCAAAAAAAACGGTCCGTTTCAAGTTTTTTTTCAGATATTCACTTCCGCCACCCGTTATAATTACCACGGCAAAGGGATTATTTCGGAGCAACTCATCTATATACCCTCTTACTTCAAAAAGTATACCATTCATCACTCCGTTCAAAATCGCATCATGCGTATTCTTTCCGACATACCCGTGTTCCATGGAACACTTCACCAATGGAAGGCTCGCGGTGAACTCATTTAGCGCCCGGAAACGGATACCCAAACCCGGAGAAATATTCCCTCCCCGGAACTCCCCATCCGCACTGACAAAATCATACGTGATCGCCGTACCGGAATCAATCACCAGCAACTCCCGACCTGGGAAAAGGAATGCTCCCCCCACGCAACCGGCAATCCGATCAACGCCCAATGTCTTCGGGGTATCATATCCCAATCGTATCGGCAAGGGAATTTCCGATGACACTTCACAAAAGAAAGTAGAAACCTCCCGCAATCTTTCCCGAACCTCCGCCGAGATGGCACCCGTACTCGACAAAATCAAGTTTACCGCCTTCCCGTTTTTTCGATAACTCGTCGCCAGATCGTACACTTCCGGCAATCCCAATCCACACTCCACCCAATCGCCTTCATCAAAAACGGCATACTTGGTTCGTGTATTTCCAATATCAACAATTAGATTCATAGCTTAATTATTACCATAAGCAAAGTCTCGCATCTCCCGCGTGATTTCCGATACCCGATTAATATCGGCAATATTCGTGAAAACCAGACTCAACTTATCATTCTTTTCGCTGATCTTGCAAGGGATCACCTGTTTCTGTATAAATTTCAATAGCTCGCTAAACACGGGAGAGGCATAGAATGGCGAATTCTGGTCACTGATAAAATAAACAATCATCTTGTTATTCTTCACCATCAGCCGCTCAATTCCCAAGCCTATACATCTCTGACGAATCCGGACCACTTCCATTAACCCGACAACCGGAGCCGGGATCTCACCAAAGCGATCCTTCATCTCTATCTCGAAACGCTGCAAAGCCTCTTCGTTCGCAATATTATCCAACTCCCGGTACAAGCGAATTCGTTCGCTCACGTTCTCCACGTAAGTATCGGGGATTAACAAAGCAAAATCCGTGTCGATCACACAATCCGAGGCAAACGCCTCCGGTTCATCCGGATGCTCCTTCTGCAATTCGGGAAACTCCTCGTCCCTCAGTTCCACCAAAGCCTCATTCAGAATCCGTTGATACGTCTCGTAACCCACCTCTGCGATAAAACCAGATTGCTCTCCACCCAAAATATTCCCGGCTCCTCGAATATCCAAATCCTGCATGGCAATATTGAACCCACTCCCCAAACCGCTGAAATCCTCGATTGCCTTCAACCGTCTCCGGGCATCCGCATTCACTAATTCCAAGGGTGGGGCCAGCAAATAACAAAAAGCCTTCCGGTTGGAACGCCCCACCCGTCCCCGCAACTGGTGTAAATCACTCAATCCGTAATTTTGAGCCTGGTTAATAATAATAGTATTCGCATTAGGAATATCCAACCCCGACTCCACGATTGTCGTGGCTATCAACACGTCGTAATCTCCCCGCACGAAATCATGCATCACCGTCTCCAACTCCTCCCCGCTCATCTGCCCATGTCCCACACAACTCTTAATACCGGGAATCAAACGATGAATCATATATTGAATATCCCGGATATTATCCACCCGGTTATGGATAAAAAACACCTGTCCTCCACGGCTCACCTCGTAAGAAATCGCATCCTTAATCACTTTCTCATCAAAACGATGCAACTCCGTCACAATCGGGTAACGATTAGGCGGGGCCGTACGGATAATCGACATATCCCTCGCCCCCATCAACGAAAATTGCAGCGTCCGCGGGATCGGTGTCGCCGTCATGGTAATGGTATCCACATTCAATTTCAAACGTTTCAACTTCTCCTTCACCGCCACCCCGAACTTCTGCTCCTCATCAATCACCAGCAAACCGAGGTCCTTAAATTTTATATCATTGCTTGTCAAACGATGCGTTCCGATGATAATATCCACCTTCCCCGCTTCCAAATCTTTCAAAATCCGCTTAATATCAGCACTTTTTTTCATCCGGCTGATATACTCGATCCGGCAAGGCATCCCCTCCAGACGTTTCTTGAAAGTATTATAATGTTGATAAGCCAAAACCGTCGTCGGCACTAACACAGCCACCTGCTTACTATCAGCCACCGCCTTGAACGCCGCACGAATAGCGACTTCCGTTTTTCCGAATCCCACGTCCCCACAAACCAAACGGTCCATCACGTGAGGACTTTCCATGTCCGCTTTTACCGCCTCGATCGCCTTCATCTGATCCGGTGTTTCCTCGTACATAAAGGATGCCTCCATCTCGTCCTGCAAAAAACTATCTTTCGAGAATGCATAAGCCTCCTCCCGCCTGCGCTTGGCATACAGGGCTATTAACTCCCGGGCAATATCTTTTACCCTCGACTTGGTCCGCTGTTTTAATTTATTCCAAGCCTCCCCACCCAACTTACTCACGGTTGGAGGTTCACCATCTTTTCCCTTATACTTGGAAATTTTATGCAATGAATGGAGACTCACGTACAATTCGGAATTATTCTTATACACCAAACGTATGGCCTCCTGAATTTTCCCGTCATTATCGATCTTTGCCAACCCACCGAAACGCCCGATCCCGTGATCGATATGCACCACGTAATCACCGGGATGCAAGTTCTGCAATTCGCTGATCGTGATGGACTCCCGCCCTTTCCGAATCTGCGAAGTCTTCAAACGGTATTTCTGGTAACGATCGAAAATCTGATGTTCCGTGTAAATACACACCTTGATCTGGGCATCGCTGAATCCCTCGTGAATCGTTCCCTCCACGGGTACAAAATTCACCTCATGCCCCTTATCCGAGAAAATATCCCGCAACCGCTGGAGCTGCATATCGTTCGTGGAACAAAGATAAACCGTGTACTGATCCATCTGCTTGTCCAGCAAATGCTCTGCCAGCAAATCAAACTGCTTGTTCACGGCTGGTTGCACCTCCGCCTCCAAACGAATCACCTCGCCCCGGAAAAACAATTCCGGCCCCCACTCCACCACATTATTCCCCTCGATCGTCCGGAACAAACTATCCGACGTGACCAGGAACTCTCCGGCATCCAGCTCTTTTAACGAATTAATGCGGTCATGAATCAACAAGGAATTCTTCATCCACCACGTGGTCTCTTTCCCAATGAACTCGGTCAACCCCACGTTATCATTTTTATCCGTAGACTCACTCAAATCGGGCACGATCACCACCTTGTCAATCAACTGCTCGGAAAGCTGCGTCTCTACATCAAAATAACGAATACTTTCCACCTCGTCCCCGAAAAAGTCTATCCGCACCGGACGCTCTTCCGCAAAAGAATAGACATCCACGATACTCCCCCGGATAGAAAACTGCCCGGGTTCATACACGAAATCATTCCGTTCGAAACCGTACTCTCCCAACAGCGACTCCAAAAACGTTATCGACAGCTTGTTCCCCTTAATCACGGGCATCGACATATCAGCCAGCATCTTCTTACTCACCACCTTCTCGGCCATCGCCTCCGTGTAAGTAACCACCATCCCCACCTCCTTTGCCGTCAAGGCATTCAACACCTCTGTCCGAACCAGAATTGAATCGTTATCTTTATCTTCAAAATTACCGGTTCGACGAAACGAGGAAGGCAGAAAACGTACATTCTCCTCGTCATAAAAAGTCAACAAATCATTGTAAAAATAAGCAGCCTCCTCCTTATCGTTCAACACAAAAAGCTGTAATTCCTTCATTTCTCGTCCCACGGCAGTCGCAATAAAAGCCACGAGCGAACCGATCCCGTTTTCCAACTTTATCTTTGTCCTCGTCTGCTTACGCAATCGATTGGCAATTTTCTGAACAACAGGATGACCTTGAAATAAATCTAATAACTCTCTTGCTTCCAAATCTTTGTCCCTTTATCAAAAAAACGGCATACCTTTCAGCATACCGTCTTCAACCCTCAGGTTCTATATTTTAAATGATAAGCATGGCATCGCCATAAGTACCAAAACGATATTTCTCCTTAACCGCCTGATTATACGCTTCCATAACGTGTTCATACCCACCGAAGGCCGCCACCATCATCAATAACGTTGAATAAGGCAAATGGAAATTGGAAATGAAAGCATCCGGCACGCTGAAATCATACGGGGGGAAGATAAACTTGTTCGTCCACCCTTCAAATTCAGTCAACCGTCCTTTCGTGGTCACGCAACTTTCTAACGTACGTACCACCGTCGTACCCACAGCACAAATTTTATGCTTTTCATCTTTCGCATCATTCACGATCTTCACTGTTTCCGGTGTCACGAAGATTTGTTCCGAATCCATCTTGTGTTTCGTCAAATCCTCCACATCCACCTCCCGGAAGTTCCCCAGACCGACGTGCAACGTGATATAAGCAAAATCAATCCCCTTGATCTCCATCCGTTTCATCAACTCGCGGCTAAAATGCATACCCGCAGTCGGAGCTGCCACCGCACCTTCATGCCGGGCAAAAATAGTCTGGTAATTCTCGGCATCCTCCGGTTCCACCTTCCGGTTAATAAAACGAGGAAGTGGGGTCTCGCCCAATGCGTACAATTCCTTCTTGAACTCGTCATATTCACCATCGAACAAGAAACGTAAAGTTCTACCGCGAGAAGTGGTATTATCAATGACCTCCGCCACCATACTATCATCTTCCCCGAAATACAACTTATTCCCGATACGTATTTTCCGAGCCGGATCAACCAGCACATCCCAGATACGCAATTCCGGGTTCAGCTCTCTCAGCAAGAACACCTCGATCTCTGCCCCAGTTTTTTCCTTGTTTCCATATAATCTCGCCGGAAACACCTTGGAATCGTTAAAAACGAACACATCCTTCTCGTCAAAATAATCAATCACATCTTTAAATACCTTGTGTTCAATCTTTCCGGTTTTCCGATCCAGAACCATCAACCGGGCCTCATCCCGGTTAGGCGTCGGATGTAACGCAATCAACTCCGGCGGCAACTTATATTTAAACTTAGATAATTTCATGTTGAATAATGTTTATATATTAATCAAATCTTGCTAAATTACAAATTTTCCTGTAAAACTCCAATAATTTCATCCATTTTAAACCCATCTTCCACCCGGAAGTCCCCGACACGGGTTCTTCTTAGAGCTGACAAATGCGAACCACTCCCGCAGACTTTTCCCAAATCATGAGCCAGCGAACGGATGTACGTTCCCTTGCTACACACGATCCGAAGTTCCACTATTGGAAATTCCGCTTTCAATATTTCAATCTCCCGGACCATCACCTTCCGGCTCTTCATCTCCACCTCGTCCCCCCGGCGTGCCATCTCGTACGCCCGGACCCCGTCAACACGAACAGCCGAATAAGAAGGCGGGAACTGTTCAATCTCCCCGATAAACTGCTGGACCGCCCGCTCCAAACAAGCCCTATCCACTTGTTCATACGGGAACTCCTTGTCAAAAGATGTCTCCAAATCATAAGAAGGAGTCGTATGCCCGAAAGTAATCTCCGCCACGTACTCTTTCTCCTGTCCCATATACTCCTCGATCTTCTTTGTCTCCTTCCCCACGCATACAATCACCACTCCCGACGCCAAAGGGTCCAACGTCCCCGCATGCCCAACTTTTATCTTCCCGTATCCTTTTCTCAAGCAAATACGAACTTTGCTCACCACGTCAAACGATGTCCAATGCAATGGCTTATCGACCACGAACACCGCTCCTGCCCGGAAATCCTCTCCTTCTCTAAAAAAAATATTACCCCACTTACTCATTATCCCAAAACAATCGTCAATATTCCCACAATAGCGCAATAAAGAGCAAACCAAATCAATTTACCCTTTTTCACGATATTAATCATCCAACGACAAGCTATACATCCCGAGACAAAAGCCGCCATGAATCCCACTAACAGCGACATTGTTGAGATACCACTTGCTTCCGCCGAAAATCCTCCTTTCATCAAATCCAGCAAAGCCTCACCCAAAATGGGAATCAACACCATCAAAAAAGAGAATTTGGCCACCGCCTCCTTCTTGTTTCCCAACAATATACCGGTTGCAATAGTCGAACCGGAACGGGACAAACCGGGCAACACGGCACACGCCTGTGCCAACCCGATCACAAACGCATCCCGATACGAGATTTTCTCTTTCACCCGGGGTTTTGCATAATAAGCGAATGACAACAACACCGCCGTTACCAGCAACATACACCCCACAACCGTCAATCCCGAACCGAACAACGCTTCCACGTAATCCTTGAAACAAAATCCCACGATAGCCACCGGTATCATGGAAAGAAATATCTTCAGCACGTAGGCCATTTCATCATTATACTTGAACACGAAAAAGCCCTTGAACAACACAGAAACCTCTTTCCACAAAATCACGATCGTACTACAAACCGTTGCCGCATGAACCACCACGGCAAATGTTAAATTTTCCTCTCCTTCTAACCCGAAGAGAGCGCTAAAAATCTGCAAATGCCCGGAACTACTCACCGGTAAAAACTCTGTAAGTCCCTGGATGATACCAAGCACCAATGCCTCAAACCACTCCATCTATGAATTGAAAATTGAGAATTGAAAATTGAGAATGCACGCACATCAATATTCAATTACATTAATATTTAATTTTTCTCCTCCCCCTTCGTTTCGGGTTTCCGCATAATACCCCAGAAAACGAAACCGAAACCGAATAACACCACGATGGGCGCTAACGTAATCCGGCGAAAACTAAAAATGTCATAATTAAATGTATCGGGCGAATCCGCTCCCCCTCCCATCATCAAGAGGAAGCCCACAATAACGATCCCGAAACCGATTAGGATCATCTTGTAATTATCCTTCGGTATAGGAAAACCGTCTTTCTTTTCGTTTAAAATTCTTGCCATATATTTTTATTTACACGTATAAATCATTCAAATCCCGCCGCAAATAACGACGTACCGAGAACCAAGCCGAGAAAAATGACAACACCACCCCAGACAGGATCACAAAAGCCACCATAAACAGAATCACATCCTGCCGCATAATATTAATCACGTTCCCCACGTTCTCCTGCACGAAAAATATCGCTCCCAGCAAAACCAAATTAGCGATCAGTGCCCCGAAGAACCCTCGCCACATACTCCCGTACACGAAAGGCTTGCATATAAAAAACGGCGTGGCCCCCACCAACTGCATCGTTTTGATCAACAGCCGCTGCGAGTAAACCGCCAGATGAATCATGTTACGAATCAACGTGAACGAAATCAACACCAACACCGCCCCGACAATCAAAAAGAGAATTGTGATCCGCCGTATATTCTCGTTAATACTTTCAATCATGGATTTCTGGTAATACACCTCGTGAATAATATCAAATCTTGCCAATCCTTTCTCTATCATCGCCAGCGAATCGTTATTCGCATATGCCGGGTTCAACTTGATCTCAATGGAAGGCAACAATGGGTTTGCTCCCAAAATTCGCTCAAAATCCTCTCCCATCTCTTTCTTGAAAGACTTCGCAGCCTGTTCCTTTGTCACATACTTGGAAGTGTAAACGTAAGGCTGGGTATCCAGAATCTTTTGCACCCGCTTGATCTCCACCTCATTCGTGTTATCCTTCACGATCACGGCAAAACCGATATTCCGTTTCACGTGATCCGAAATCGTCCGGGCATTCAACAAAATAAATACAAGCATACCGACCACAATCAATACCAGAGAAATACTGATTGTGGGAACAAAATAAGCACTTTTTCCCTTTCTACTTTCTGTCTGCGACATTTTTTCTGTCTTAAAAACTTGACAAATATAATCATTCTACACCCGAGAACAACCCATTTCTTAAAAAAAATCGCAAAATCACATCTCCACTAGACCCCATTCGCCCTCCCGTTCTCCAATATTCACCTCTTTTCCCTTTAGTAACTGCATGAAAAACAGTTTTCAAGAAATGAATTAAAAAAATCCTTTGCATTTTCTTATCAAACCCTTTGCTGAAAACAAAAAATGCTCTATATTTGCAATCGCAAAAAAGGAAAGCGTTCCTAGAAAATTTTGCAAGCAATCATGCGAAAATAGCTCAGTTGGTAGAGCATAACCTTGCCAAGGTTAGGGTCGCGGGTTCGAGTCCCGTTTTTCGCTCCAAGTTGCTCGAGTGGTGGAATCGGTAGACACGCGGGACTTAAAATCCCGTGGCCATTGCGGCTGTGCGGGTTCAAGTCCCGCCTCGAGTACACGGAATATTAAGGAGTTAGTAATCACTAGCTCCTTTCATTTTATCCTAAATTTTCTATCGCACTTTTTAAATATTTTTTCTCGATGCCCTAAAAACGATATGCGGCATTTCGACTCCCCGGTAATATTTGATAAGAATATCAACTTCACTCATTCCGTTTCGTCGTGCCACATTCTGGGAGGCCACGTTCGAATCTCGAATAATGGAATAAACATCATCAAAATCCAGAACCTGAAAAGCATACTCTTTACAAGCAATAGCTGCCTCTGTAGCAAATCCTTTATGCCAAAATTCTTTCCGGAACAAATAACCGACTTCCGGCACCCATCCCCCGTTATATTCTTGATACGTGATGCCACATTGCCCGATAAGCTCCCCGCTACCCTTCTCGACAACCGCCCATAAAGCGAAACCGTCATTCTCGTACCGTCGAAACATCTTGTCCAACCATACCTGAACTTCCTGATCACTAAAGGCCCCCTCGTAAGCATACATCACTTCGGGATCCTGTAATAATTTACAAGCCTCTCTAAAATCACTCTGCTCTAACTTTCTTAGAACCAATCTTTCCGTTTCCAGTATCATTTCATCCATCTTCTTAGTCCCTACAAAAATAATTCATTCACCCCAAAAGTTGAAGGACTCCCTCAAAAATAAACTGTCCCCAAAAGTAAATAACACTTTTGAGGACAGTCCTGTTTTATATTCTATTTCAAATAAAACACATATTACATTTTTTCCACACGCTCCGTCACTGATTGAATATCCTTCGGATCAGCATCACTTAGCGAGTTATTTTTAATAACTTCCAACACATCATTCAAAAGCTTTTTAGCTCCTTGTTTCTCCCCGATCTCTTCCAACAAATCCGCACATCCCCAAGCCGTCGCCGGAGTTCGATCCAACTGATAAGCATAGTTTACCCAAGCGATACATTTCTTTTTCTCTCCTACATTCTGCTGATCGGTAATCTTCCAGTAATGACGGGTAGCACTGATCACGAAAGAGGATAATAGTTTATACTTCACCCCTCCAAACAGGCTCGCCATACCCATCGTCTTCCTTATACTCACGATTGCGGCAGAATCATTCTTCATTCTAGCTGAATCAATCAGCATCTCAAAATGTCGATTTGTTATCTCTTCCGTCTTTCTCAGGGAATCGATGCTATTCTCTTGCTGCTGGGCAATCATGTACTCGCTCATCAACGTCTTGAATTTATCGTCTAGACGGTTATTCGAATAGAAATCCAAACGCAACTGCTCTGCCGGAAGATAAGATTTACCGCCACCCATCATGGCGGACATTCCATTCTCCAGATTTCCCAACCCGGCCTTCACGCCAAGAATTCCTTCCAACGCCTTTTCATCCTTCTCTTTCACGCAAGTGGCAAAACAAGCGCTCAAGCTCTTCATCACGGATGTGTTCAAACGGTTACCCAACTTCTTGTTTTCGCCCTCGACCTTCTTGATACCCTTGACCAAACGATCAAAAAGAACCGGATCAAAAATAGAAATATTACCTATATTACTCACGTTCTCTTCCAACAACAACTCCTCATCAGAGAGACATTTCAAGTACTCGTTCAGGACAATACCACCGCCTGCCCCGGACTCTTTCAATAAAGCGTAATACTCTCCCAAGAATACTTTTCCCCGTTTTCCTTGTTCGTATTCTTTCTCCATCGCTGCAATACTGGGAGCCAGCGCATACAAACGCACGGCTTTCTCTCCTTCAGCGATAAGTTTATCGGCCGTACGGACTCCCATAAACTTATACACCAACTCGCCTGCTGCATTCACGAAAACTAACGTCGGGTAAGCCGAAACCTCGTATTTACCCGCTAGTTCCGGTCCTTCACCTTTCTCCGCATCAATCTTGTAATTGACGAAATTCTTGTTGAAGTAATCTCCCACGGCCTGCTGGGGAAAAGTCTCTGCGGCCATTTTCTTACAAGGACCACACCACGTCGTGTACAGGTCTACAAAGATCAGTTTATTCTCCTGTTTTGCTTTCTGCAAAACTTCTTTCCAGCTACCGATTTCGAACTGAATCCCCTGTGAAAACACGTTCCACGAGAAAAGCAAAATGGCTATTGTAAAAAATATTCTTCTCATCATTTCTGCCAATCGTTATTCTTCAAATTGTTCTGCAACTTTTTCCATCAACAGATCTCCCCGCAATTTAGTAGCAACAATTTTCCCCTCTTTGTCTATCAGTAACATGGCCGGCACCCCGCTCACGTTATACAATTTTGCCACCGGACAACCCCATCCCTTCAAAGAAGAAACATGGCCCCAATTCAAATCGTTCTTTTCAATCGCATTCACCCAATTATCCTTTTTATTATCCAGTGACACGCTCAATATTTCAAATCCTTTATCATGGAACTTGTCATAAACTTTCTTTACATTAGGCACTTCACGCAAACAAGGGCCACACCAAGACGCCCAAAAATCAAGTAAAACAATTTTTCCCCGATAATCGGATAAAGAAACGTTCTTTCCATCCGGAGTCGGCAAGGTGAAATCCGGAGCAACATTACCGATTGATGTCCTTTTGATATTATCAATCGATGTTTTCAATTTACGTCCTAAATAAGCATTTTTGATACGAGGAGTCAAGCTCTCGTACATTTTTTCAACTTCCACCAAATCTCTACTCTTGATAACAAATTTATCAATAATCAATGCCGTCGCATGGCAATCGGGATAGTTCGTAACCAAACTATCAATCGTTTGCGCCGTTCTCGCCTTTACAGCAAGATACATCTGTCCCAAAGAATCCTGCATGGCAGTATTTTCCTTCCCGCTCTTACTCATGAAAGAAAATCCCAACATGACCAACATTTCATCCCGCTGTGTCAATAGCATCGTTTTAAAAATATCCTGCTCCACGCTCCCGGATATTTCCGCTTTAACACTCTCGACTTCTTTTCCCCTATTCATCTTCTTCACGGTTTCGCACTTCACATGAATCGGAACGGAGTCCAAAATGATGATGTTCGTACCGCCATTTATTTCCAAAATCCTTTCATCCACGTCTCCAAGCGGTTTTTGCATCTTAAAACTACCTTTCACCACAACAGCGGAATCCAGTATTTCATATTTCTTGTCTCCCAAGTCCTTTTTCAAATAAACCACTTTTCCATCTCCACCTTCCCACTCTCCTTGAATAGTATAAGTTGTCTCTTGTTCGGTACACCCCACGAAAAACAATCCCATTAGTAATCCACTGACAATCTTTTTCATATTCTTCGTAATTATTTTACTATTTCTAAATGAAGTACCATTTATATTTAATTCGATTTTTTCAAAAATGACTCGAACTCTTTCGCTTTCTCAGCTTTAATTTTCTCGTCCATTTTTTTGAACTCTTTCGCTTTTGCAGCATTACCAAGTTTAGCATGCAAAACAGAAAGAGTCCCGTAATAATAAGATCTTAATTTAGAACTCCCCTTGTCTTCTTCTTGCTGCAATTTTTCGATTAAGGTCAAATATTTTTCGATTACGGCTTTATCCGGACAATATGCGGCCAAATATTGAGCCGTTTCCTCCAAATAACGATCAGAGAATCCCAAAGCTTTTATACCACGATACATCATCTGACATTCATATATTTCATTCCACTTTTGAGCCAATTCCAATTCATAAATCCTAATTTTGGCACGTAACGTTTCCGCACGTTTCAGATTTCCGCGATCAATTAACCGTAACAACGTATCCACTTTTCCCGCAGCATCAACCAAGCGCAAAGGTACACCATCCTTGTCAAACTTCACCTCTACCACCTGATCCACGGCTCTTTCCAAAGCCCAACCCAGTTGTCTCTCCACGCTATAACGATCAAACTTTACTTTATTGGCCAAACGGTCTATATTAAAAATCACGTAGTCAAATTGCGGAGAATAAGGATCTTTAATATAAGCACCCACGAAATCCCAAATTTCTTTCTCCTGTAATTTTTCCACAGGTATCGTTTTCATGTAATCGAGTACAATGTTCTCAATATCATCCTTCAAAAAGGCTCCTTGCAAAGCGACAACATAATCTTTCAAAAAGGCAAGCTCACGCTCTCCTGCCGCGTATCTGTCCTTATAAGCGAACAAACTTTTACCTTCCATCCCGGCTTTCATCCCGTCGATCAATACATTCGCCTCTTGAAACCCGGCCATCTGGTGTACAACTTTTCCTTCCTTGTTAATCAATAGGAGCGTCGGGAATCCGATGATATTGGATTTATAATGTTTGTATAAATCTTTCCCCACGCCTTTTTCCATATCATACTTTACGTTGATGAAATTCGCATTAAAAAAGTCGCCCACGTCTTTACGAGTAAAAATATCTTTAGCTAAAGCCTTGCACGGGCCACACCAAGAGGTATAGCAATCCATGAAGATATATTTGTCCTGCTCTTGGGCCATTTTCAAGACATTTTCCCATTTCTCGCCTTCAATAAAACGGATCCCGTCGCCAGCCGACTGCCCGAACGAGAACAAAGCCAAACATAAAAATTGTACTATAAATCCAATCTTTTTCATAATCAATCCTATTTACAAATATGCTATTATTTTAATTCATCCAATTTTGCCTGACAAGCTTTCACGTCACTCTCTTCAACCCCCGCCGCAGAACTTCCATCTTTCAATCCCAAGGTCAAAACTTCTTTCGCCCGTTCCTTTTTATCCAAGGCTAACAACTTATCGGCCACGTAAGTCGCTGTCTTCGCAGAAGGACTCAACTGATGTAAAAACACGTACCAACCGGCAACTCGATCCTTGTATGCAGCATCTTTCTCTCCTTCATATATCTCTTCGTAACGTTCCACGTTCTCGATCATACTCGTTGAAGTATAGTAATCATCAATACTTGAAAAAGCAGACATCATCGCATTTAGCTTCCTTGCCGCTTGATATTCCGCCTCATTTCCACTTTCTTTGGCCTCTTTCAACTTGACTTCCATAGCCTTAAGCATCGCTATTTTCTCCTTGCGACTTCCCTCGTATTTTTTTTGAAGTTCTGCGATATAATTAATAAAAAGATGATTAAACTTATCCAATTTCTTTTTAGCCGAATAATAGTTTAAACGCAATAGCTCTGAAGGGATATAAATATTTCCTCCTCCCAATGAAGCCGCTGTGGCACTATTTTTAGCTCCTGTCGCTTTAAATAAACGATCTTTCAAAGCCAACACTTCCTCGAAATTCTCTTCTTGATCAGCCTGTGCTGTCTTTTGAACGCAAGCACTCAAGAATGTACAAATTGCTTTATTCACGGCAGTAGAATGCTTTTTATCCTTTACTGGATTAGCAGCCTCCACACAAGCCGCATCTACAAATCGGTTAGCTAACTTTTTGTCAAAGACCGTAATCTTACCAATTCGCGGAACATTTATTGAATCCAACAACTGACTATCATCTACCAAAGCAAAATAATCAAGTAACACATCACTACAATCCAAACCGGATCTATCTTTCAATATAAAATACTGATTCAAGAATTCTTTATCTCTGTTTCCTTCCTTATATTTCTTCGTGTATTTTTTTAACTCCGGCTGTGCCGCAAAAGCATCCACGGCTTTTTCGCCTTCCTTGACAAACATATCCACGGTTTTACCCCCCAAGAAACGGTAAACCAATTCCCCATCCCCGTTAACAAAAAGGAAAGTGGGATAAGCAGATACTCCAAATGTTTTCGCAACCATTTTCCCGTCTTCACTCTTTTCTGCATCCAATTGCAAATTCAAGAAATGAGCGTTATAATATTCACCGACTTTAGCTTGTGGGAATACATTATCCGCCATATGCTTACAAGGTCCACACCAAGAGGTATATATATCTATAAATACCAACTTATTTTGTTTTTTCGCCATTTCCAATACCTCTGCATAGCGCCCTTTCTGGAATTCTATTCCTTGTGAAAACACCGTTAAACCAGTGATTAAAACCAACACTAACAATACGAATTTTTTCATTTTACAATCCCTTTTAGTTTATATCCAATACTATTGTATATTTTTTATTTTTCTCGAAATTACAGTTATACAACAATAAAAAATCTTCAGCTACAGCAACTTCCCATTCCTGTCCCTTTGCCAAATGCGGATTATTCACTCGTTTCGGGAAGTAATAGGCAAACGGTATATCCGCCACGTGTTCTTGTTTCAGCTTTTCCCCCTTCATCAATCCCCCGTCAAAATATTCATTAGTCGTAATCGTCACGAAACATTGTTTCCCTTTTACCTTAAAACCAACCTCATAACCTAATGGTTTAGGATTTTGCATTTTCACATCCCAAGCCGGATCTCCATACAAAACAACAACATCCCGGTCATGTACAAATCCCATCTGATCTTTCGTCGGCTTCAGACCCGTCACCGTCTTGAATTGTTTTTCAAACATTTCCCTTTGCCCGAACTCTATTTCCGAAAAAGGATAATTTACAGTCAACATCTTCGGATGCCACTCGTTTTCAGTTCTCAACATATCTTGCTGGTTCAGGTAAACGGCTTGAGCCAAGGTCAACCGCCCGGCATTGGCAACCCAATATTTTAGTCCTCCCCAACCATTCCTACCATACCAAGTTGTAACGACATACCCGATCATGGATGTAGCATTCATTCCGCTCAACCAAGCGACGGCCATACTCTCTGGGTCATTATCGATATTTCCAATCAAACAGTTACCCGCCGCAAAATAAACTCTAGGATGAGCCGTCCCGTTCAAAAACTCGGGAGTCATAAAATCGGCATATAACCGTCCTCCCCGTGGTTTCAAGTCGCCAACGGTAAACGGCATTTCAAGATTTTTCTCTGTCGCATGTGAAGATGTTACCAGCAAATCAGGATCAATTTCTTTGTATTTTTCTACCCATTTATTAAGAATCTCCCATTTATTGATCTGTTCACTCTTTACTTCCCCATCACGTGTAGTCTTTTCTCCCCAGCCACCGGGAGTACCCCCGTCGTTCATAAAAGCGAAACGATCAAAATATTTCCCATCACTCAATTCTGCCGTCGTGTTCAACGCAGTATGAATTACAAAAGGCCTGGCACTGCTTTCTACCATACGCATAGCATCCGCAGCTGAATACCCCGTGATAATCCCCCACAAGTAATCCGCATAAATATCATCATCTATCTCCCGACTCAAACGATGTCCTTCCATAACGAATTCACGATTGAGGTTTTCCGGTTTTTCCACCACGGCCATATAACGGGGTGCCAAACGTCGTAACTCTTCCAACAATTCACGCGGTTTCTCATTATAATACAATACGGCTGCTTTATGTCTCTTGGCCAAGACTTCGACCACTTTCATCCACGCCTTGTCAGATTGCATCTCCTTCGAGGTAAGGACCACATAGTCTCGAACCCGCTGAGCATTTACATCCAATAAATTACAAGCCGTAAACAGCCATACGACAAACATTACAACTATCTGTTTCTTCATCATATTTCCAGATTAATTAGACCGAGTTGCTTCAAACAAATCCTTATACCGTTCCATTCGCTCCGTTTCTATCGCATCTCCCATCTTTTTATATTTATCAGCATTATCTTTGTCACCCACAAGAGCATACAAACGACCTAATAAGTTATAATAATTGGTTGAACCGCCCGTGACCTCTTCTTGATCTCTCAGCCTCAACACGAATGACAAAATATTATCTATTAATTCTCTATCTAAAGCCCTTTCTGAAAGTATAGTCAAAATTGCTACTATATAATCACCCCGTGTATCTGTCATATTCAAACTCGTGGCGACCTCTAGGTCTCTGACCACCCGCACGTTATCCCCCGTATGCAAAGCTTTACAGACAGCTAGTTTTAAACGCATGGCATCCTGTCCTAATAATTGCCCTTTATTTACCAAGTACGTCAATCGTTCCTGTTTCAATGAATCATACGATGGCATAACATAACGTCCTTCCCGCAAATAAGGCTTACACTGGTTCTCGATTTCTTTATTCAGATTGCGACTCAATAACATCAACGCCTCGTATCTTTTATCAATCTCATTATCACCACTAACCCCGCTTCTCAATCCTCGAAAAAGTCTTTTCAAACGTGTAGCCTTATCTTCCTCGGCAAAAATTTCTTCCCGATCCCACTTCATTTTTTTTATGGCATAAATACCATGCTCGAAAACATTGGAATAAGGATCTGTGAATACATATTTATTTAACAACAAATAGGTTTCCTTATCTTCCACCTGCAACACCGGACATCGAGACATATATTCCTTTGCCACCCGCTCGGCCTCTTTTCCTTTATTCGCTTCCTCCAAAGCCTCCACGTATTCTTTCACAATCTTGATGGCCCGCTTGTTGGCTTCATATTCCTTTTTCAAACTTTCTAAGTCAGTTTGTGCGGATGCCGCTAAACAGCATCCGACACAAACTAATATCATGATTGTCTTTTTCAACATATTTTTATATATTATGATAGACAAATCATTTTGTTAGATTCTTAAAATAATCAGCCTCTACCGGATCATCAGGACAATTTGCATTTTGCATGGCAACCAAATCCATCGATAACACACGTTGTAAATAAGGAATCACCGCAACCGCTCTTTCCAACATCCGTGGAAACACCTCAAAATTATAATTCAATTCAGTCTTTGTCGTGGTTGTCAAAAAAGAAATGTAATCGGCTAAATCCGTTTTTCTGTCAACAATCTTCACTGTCTCGGTTTGGAAACTAGTCGGTTGCGAACGAACATAACCATTCGAACGGAAGATGTAAACATTGGGAGAATATTTACCTGCCGGATCTTCTGGCCAAGGAGCTAATATCATTGTCTCCTCTTTTCCATTGGCTTTCTTCATCCGTAAATTAAAAAAATCATCAGGTTGCTCCGTTGCTCCCAAATACAAACGTGAAATCAACAAACTCGACAACTCTGCCTTCCAACTATCCCAATCCTCATCCGTAAAATTATTCATTTTATCTCCGACCCCGGCAAGAATAATGCAATCACCATTCTCTAAATAGGTAGCAACCAACTTCTCTGGATTATAATCGTAATCATCACAAAGCGAATCACACAAAAACGTACGCACGAACCAACTCCCCTGTACCAAATCTTTATCCAACCCCACGAATATACCTCCTTGTATATGGTCTATAATTTTCCGAATTACTTCCGTGTTCTCTTCCTTTACCGGAGTATACCATTTATTAAAAAAACCACTCCAATTCGTTACTTGAAAAGCATACGGTTCAAATTTATATAAATAATACATACCCCACTCTTCCCACGTATTATAGATCAACTCATCCACAGAACCCGGTTCTCCTTTCGTCAAACCATATAACGGACCGGCTAACTCAGGATTCACCTTCACATCCTCGGAACAAGAAATTCCTAAAAACAGGATCATTATTAAATATATTGCTATCTTTTTCATACTTCATAAATTTTTAACATCACTACTCGGGCCGTATCAAATCACGCTCGTTATCATGACATCCATTGTTATAATCAAGTTCACTCCGGGGAATTGAAAGGACGTAATTTTTACTTCCTTGCGGCAAAGTATAGGTTTCGTATGTATCCCAACTTGAATACCATTTATGTTTCAATTCCGGCATACCCTGTCTCCGCAAATCCCAAAAACGCATAGCCTCCTCGAAACAAAGTTCCCGACGTCGTTCTTCCCAAATAAATTTCAACAAAGCTTGGGCATCCGAAAAATCTGCTGACGTTTTTTCCACATACGCCTCCGAATCCAAACGACAACGCCGTAGATCATTCAATAAATCAAGCGCATCACTAGTCACCTCATTATTCTTACGCGTATATGCCTCTGCTAAATTTAACATTACTTCCACGCTCCGCCAATTCTCATGGAGAAGGTTTTCACTCGGCTTCGTTGAAGTTGAACCCGACATTTGACGATATTTTATCGGATAATAATATTTATACTCATAAGGTTTATCGTCTTCCCAGCTACTCTCTGCCTTTTTAGCCGGGACATCTTTCAAGAAATAAGCTTTTTTCCGTAAATCCCCCTCTTCATAAGAACGAATCAAAGACTCGTCCGTACTGTGAGAAGGCCTGAAACCCAATCCATAAAACGCACCCGAAGTCGATAAATAATCATACGGGGTATAACTAGAAGTCCCGAACGTAAAAACGACTTCCTTGTTTATAGTCCCATCCATCATAGTAAATATCTTATTATTAAGCCCTTTCTCCGTCCCAAATAATGTCGTGTCCTGATCATTCAAATTCAAAATAACGGAATTCTGTGCTAAAAACAATTCACCGGTTCGAATGACCTCGTCCCAATTTTCTTGGAATAATGCAATACGAGAAGCTAACAATAGAATCGCCGGTTCCGAAAGCCGATGTATATTCCCGTCAAAAGTGGCCACTTTGATGTATTTTTCCGCTTCCTTAATATCTCCATTAATCAAATCATACACATCACGGATAGACGAACGTTCTCTCGCAGATATATCAATTTGCGGCTCCGTACGGATAATCACTCCCGGCTTGTCTAGATTTTCTTTCGACCAAGGTAAAGCGTATGAATTCACCAAACACCAATAATAGTAAGCACGTAGGGCATAAGCTTGTGCCGCAAGGAAATTATAAACCCCTGAATCCGCCTCCACGTACTTCATTTTCGGTAACGCATCTATGACTAAATTACAAGCCAAAATATTCCCGTAACGACGCTCCCAAAAATTATCGGCATAACTTTTTATCTCTCTTTCCCATTTGTAAGGTTCTTCGCCTTCTCCCGCACTCAAAACATCCAAAGAATTTTTATCCCGAGTTTCATAACTCTCATCATCCGGATCCAATTCCAGTTGTCCCATCTCCACATCATCAGTCATCAAATATAACCAAGCAACTTCCTCATTAAAATTTTGAGGGAAACCCTCTTTATATAACATCGGTAAAAACTCATCCACCTTCCCGGGGATCAATAAATCGCCCGAATCCTCTTTCAAATAATCATCACACCCGGTGAACAAAAGCATTCCTAAAAGCCAATAGGTATATATCTTTACAAATCTTTTCATAACTACTTCCTATTAAAATGAAACATTAACACCCAAACTATAAGAAGGTAATATCGGAATGTTCGCTTCTGGAGTCTCCGGATCAAGTCCCTTCCAATCCTTATGCGCCCACACGAACAAATTCGACGCCTGGAAACGAATCATCATGGAAGAAATTCCAACCCCTTTCAATAATTTCTCAGGCATGATATAACTTAAACCAACAGAACGCAAACGTAAAAAATCAGCTTTCGCCACACGGAGATCAGACAAATCATAAAAATAGGTACACTCTTCAACAGCCCCTCGATCCTCGGCCGAAACGTTACGATCAAACTCCGAAGCCACTCTCTTATTATACAAAACAGGTATATCTGTATGTTTTTCATCCCCAGGTTTTCTCCATCTTTTTTTCCAATTCGTAGATACATTAGCTACCGGATTCAATGCAGAATTTTTATCGGCATACACTTTCGGTAAACGTTTCACACCACCCAAATTATAGGTGAAACCTAAAGATAGCGATAAACGTCTATCAAAAGTCAATTGTGTATCAAATCCTCCGGAAAGATCCGGGTAAATAGATCCGCTTTTCACCAGTTCCATACGCTTCGGATCAGCCGTATGCCACAATTTGCCATCTTTCCCGTAGAATAACGGATATCCGTTTTCACTAGATAATCCTCCATAACGGAAAGAGTACATGGACCCCAACTTCTCGCCCTCAATCGCTAAATTACCCTCCAACATTTTATTAATGACCTCCAAATCGCTGTATAATTCATCGTTTGCCAAAGTCACCTCACTCGTGTTTCTCCCGAAATTCACATTAAATCTCCAATTTAACTTTTTCCCTTGAATAATCTCCACGCTCAAATTACCCTCAAACCCCTGATTATCCATTTCTCCGGCATTCATGTACAAACGTGATTTTCCGTTAGATGTCGCTACTGTTTTTTCCATGATCAAATCCTCGGTATGTTTTTTATATACATCTAAACTACCAGAAAGCCTTCCATCCCAGAAAGAAAAGTCTGCTGCAACGTTCCAAGAAGTCGTTTTTTCCCACCGCAAATCAGGATTAGGCAAACGATATATCGTTGACTGGTCCAAGTTACTTGTTGTATTCCGATCTCCTACTTCCAAGATCAAATTAGGAGTAGCATCATCATGAATATTTCCCTGAATACCGTAACTACCTCTTACAGAAATATAATGTCCGTTATCGGAAAATCGAGACATAAAACCTTCATTCGTCAACAACCATTTACCCGCAATAGACCACGTGGGTAACCACCGATATTTCGGATTACTCCCGAACTTATTGGCCCCATCGGAGCGGATATTGAAATTCATCACGTAACGATTATTGTAAGTATATGTAGCCGAACCAAAAAACGAAGCAACTCTCGAAATCGTATTCGTGTTTGCCGGAAGCATTCTATCAATATAGTTGTTCACAAAACTATCCGTATGTACTGGCATAAACCGCTCCCCATAAGTAGGTGTCCAACCATATCCCGTTGAACGTACTCCCTCGTACTTCGTACCTCGCAATTCTGAACCGACAATTATATTCATATCATGAACATCAGCCAAAACTTTAACAAAACTCAAACCATTCCTCACCGTATAGCCTGTTTTCACCGTATTCCCCTGTGTCAAAATACCTCCATATGGCAAGGATGACTTCCAATATTCATCATCATTCTCGTCATATTGTTTGTAATCATATCCACGAATAGAAGCAACACTGGCGGACTCTTCCGTCTGCCAATCCCGCTGATTCGTTGAAGAATTATGATACGAGAAAGTTCCTTGATAAGACAACCCATCATATAACTTTATATTCAAATTTAATAGGGCGTTAAAATCATTCGACTTACTTTCCTTACCTGTTTCTGCCAACTCGTTCAACACGTTATATAGGTATTTTGAATCCTTCTTGTAAAAATGATATTTCCCGTCTTTCTCGTATGGTTGTAATGTTCTAGAAGTATTATAAGCATAACTAAAAGGATTCACGACAGAATAACCTTCATTCTTCGTTGTGCTGAAATCAATTTTCGCCATAAAATTAATATACTTTCCGACAGATGCATCCACACGAGCTAACGTTGTAAAACGCTCGCTAACAGAACCTTTTGCTCCACCCTGATTATTATTATAACCTGCTGAGAAGTAATATTTTGTAGTCTCTGACCCTCCGTTAATACTCAAATTATGAGTATGGGTTATAGCATTACGGAATAATACATCAAACCAATCCGTATTACGATTAGCCATTTCTTTCGACCGAAGAGCAAACTCCTCTTTCGACATCCGGCGATTAACTAACTCATTCAACAATCCTTCGTAAGAATCATCCGGATCCAACGATATATTTGAGCTATATGATAATCCTTGCTCGAAAATATCCTTGGACAACTGCATACGTTCCGCAGAATTCATACGATCAAAATTTCGATAAGAAGGACGTTCATTTATTACCACTTCACCATGATACGAAACTTTCGGTTTTCCGACAGCCCCTTTTTTCGTTGTCAACACAATCACCCCGTTCGCAGCCTTTACCCCATATATCGCTGTGGCCGAAGCGTCTTTCAAAACCGTGATAGACTCTATATCCTGCGGACTAATTCCCGAAATAGCATTTCCTACTAAATACTCGGCATCTTCGCTATTCAACTCCGAAGCTGTAATTGGAACATCTTGTTCCAGTATTACCCCATCAACCACCCACACCGGAGCTTTATTTCCGTTAATCGTTGAAGTTCCCCGGATTCGTATTTTAGGCGTAGCACTCGGCTCTCCAGAAGTATTTATCACCATCAAACCAGGGATTTGTCCTTGCAACATTTGATCTACAGAAGCAACTCCCGCCATATAAATATCATCGGTTTTCACTACCGAAACCGCACTGGCCGACTCCCTCCGGTTTAATGTCTGATACCCGGTCACAACAACCTCATCCACATCTACAGAAGAATACTTCATCACCACATTCAAAGAATCCTGTCCTTGCCAAGTAATTACTTTTTGCTCCATCCCTACAAAAGAGAAAAGTAATTTTTGACCTATTTTATTCTCTATCATCATCTGGAACAAACCATCCACATCTGATGCCACACCACGAGTCGTTCCTTCCACAACAACAGATACCCCGGGAAGAGGCATCCCATCTGTATCAACCACCTTCCCCTTGATTAATTTCAACTTAACTTCATCCTTTTGTTGCAGTGTCGGTTTTACAATTACCACTCCTTTTGAATACTCGTAACTAAAAGGCAAGCCCTCGAAAATACGTTCCAACGCAATCTCGAAAGGTTCATTTGTCAGAATCATGTTAAGTTTCACATTCAAACTTGCAATCTCCTCTTCATTGAACACGAAGTAAACTCCTGTCTGATTCTTCAACTCTTTAATGGTCTCCCTGAGAGTTGCATTCTCTAATTTCAACGTCACGGATTGCGACGATACACGGGCTATTGCCGTAAAAGAGAAGAACATGGTTAAAAGCAAAGTCAATCTCATTGCTAAATAAATTTTTCCCCTCGCATTTTCAGGCGAGGATTGTGTAGAATTTCGTCTTTTTTTCATACATTTGGATACTTTGATTAATAAACGTAGCCTTTTGCCGAAGGCTGCCATTAAATTTTCAACATGGAACGGGGAATGCTGGAAACATTTCCCGTTTTTATGTTTCCTCTATTTCATCACTGAAGTTATTGTAACATTTCTTCCATTAATAATAAATTTTACATTAGTTGTTTTTTCAATCATATCTAGCACGTCGTTTAAATCTTCATATTTCCGCACCACTCCAGTAAAACGACGCTTTTTATATTCCAATGCCGAAAAAGTGAATTGTACATCATACCATCGGGCCAATTGCACTACAATATCATCCAATTCCATATTCTCGTATTCAAACACTCCCCGTACCCATGAGGTATACAAAGAAAGTTCCACGGCTCGCTGGCTGATCATTCCGGAACGTTGATCGACAACAGCTTGATATCCAGGTTTTAATACTATCTGATTATCTCCGGATGTTACTTGCACGACCCCCTGCTCCAAAGTTGTCATAATTCCTTCATTTTCGGGATAAGCCGAAATACAGAACTTCGTTCCCAACACTCGCACGCTCACATCATTTATCCGCACGATAAAAGGTTTATTCTCGTCATGTTTCACGTCAAAATACACTTCACCCTCAACAAGCACCTCTCGCGAATCTCCCGTAAAACGAGTGGGAAATGTCAGTCGTGAAGATGAATTCAACCATACCATCGTTCCATCTGCCAACGTGAAATGGTATTCCCCTCCAACCGGAGCCGAAATGGTGTGATATATCGGTTTCTCTTCTATCTCGTCATTTACCTCCGCATTATCATATCGCAATTCATTCTTTTTATCTTTCAAAACAGTAGCCCCGTACTGCTCGATTACCTCTTGCAAATTATCTTGTGTCAAATCGACTTGTATCCCATCTGCCACGATTAGAGTCGCTTTCGTTCCTCCGGCATGTACCTTCGCCAACACGGGAGACATTTTTTCTGATTTCGGAGTATAAAAGAATACAAATGATAAAACGAACAAGATCATAACAGAAGCCACGGCAGTAATCTGAACCCATAATTGTCTTCTCTTACGGACTTTGATCTTTTCCCGTACATGTTTCAATGAATCCGAGACATCCTTACCCGAACGAACAATCATTTGATACTCCCGCACCATCTTCACCCCCTCCATAAAAAGTTGTTTATTTTCCTCCGCCTCGTCCATCCACGCACGTAACTTCCGTTCCTCACTCTTTTCCAAAAGTCCGGAGCAATAATCACCAATCCACTGCCAAATTTTATCGTTCATCTCAATCTCTTTTCTCTTATATACCGGAAGATTGAAAAAGAGATGACAACTTTTTAGGAAAAATTGCAGGAAAAATAATTTTAATAAAATGAATAAGTAAAAACTTATCGCAGAATAATAAAAAACAACACCAACGCATTTCCTCCCAGCTCTTCCTTCAGCTGTTTCAATGCCCTATAATACATCGTCTTCACGGTATTCACGGTTATTCCGAAACGATCGCCTACTTGCTGATAAGTCATGTTATCCAACACCACTGCTTTAAATATTTCTTTTGTCTTTTCCGGCAAAGCCTCCACCCGGGCATATACTTTATCGCGTAATCGAGTAAACTCGCTCTCATCATACTCTGCCAACTCTTCCAAAAACTGATCCACATACTTCTCCACGTCGTCAAACATGATTCTCCCCCGACGTGTCGCAAACTTTGAGGCAGCCTTGGCTACCGCCCCGAAAAGATAAGAACGAACAGAACCGGAAAAAGCAGTTCGTTTCTTGTTCATCCAGAAAGAAACAAACACCTCCTGAACAATATCTTCTACATCATCCGCATCTGAAACAAATCGAAAAGCATACACGCACAATGCCCGATAATAATTATCAAAAAGCATATTCAGACAGACCTCATTTCCCGCCTCCAGTTCGTGTACAATTTCCGACTCGCTATATACCATATTAAAATCTAAACAGATAATTATGATTCATGCAAAGATAGACATTCTCGCCAAGAATCAAAATTATCGACATATTACTAACCCACAAAAAAAGTAGGTCGTTTCAAAAGAAAAAACGACCTACTTCATATGATTTTAAGAATCCTTATTTATTTTCGAAAACAATCTTGTCATCTTTCACGTCTACCACGATTCGGCTATCTTTGGAGACTTCCTCTGCAAGAATCTGTTTTGACAAATCATTTAACAATGTACGTTGAATAACCCGTTTTACGGGACGAGCGCCAAACTGCGGATCATACCCGGCCTCCGCCAGCCATTGAACAGCCTTGTCGGTAATCTCGATGGCAATACCATTGTTCTCCAACATTTTCTTTACTCCATTGAATTGCAAACGTACAATATCCACGATTTCTGACTTCTTCAACGGAGCAAACATGATGATTTCGTCGATACGGTTCAAGAACTCCGGGCGAATCGTCTGTTTCAACATCTCATACACCTCGTGATTCGTCTTGTCAAGTACCTCATCCCGGTTATTCTCGTCAATGCCCTTCAGACGTTCCTGAATGATGTGCGCACCGATATTCGAAGTCATGATGATAATCGTATTTTTGAAATCGACTACCCGACCTTTATTATCAGTTAAACGCCCGTCATCCAACACTTGTAATAAGATATTGAACACGTCGGGATGAGCTTTCTCGATCTCGTCCAGCAAAACCACGGAATAAGGTTTCCGACGAACAGCCTCTGTCAACTGACCACCTTCATCATATCCCACGTACCCCGGAGGCGCCCCGATCAACCGGGAAACAGAATGACGCTCCTGGTACTCGGACATATCAATACGGGTCATCAAGGATTCATCGTCAAACAGGAACTCTGCCAATGCCTTCGCCAACTCGGTTTTACCGACACCCGTGGTTCCGAGGAAGATAAACGACCCAATGGGACGTTTCGCATCCTGTAATCCCGCACGGTTACGACGGACAGCATCTGCCAGCGCTGTAATGGCCATTTCCTGACCAACTACCCGTTTGTGCAACTCGTCTTCCAAGTGCAATAACTTCTGACGCTCACTCTGCATCATCCGGCTCACCGGAATTCCCGTCCACTTGGACACGACAGCCGCAATGTCATCTTCCGTCACCTCTTCCCGAATCAACGACTCTCCATGTTTCATATCCGCCAGCTTGGCCTTCACCTCTTCAATACGACGCTCGGCCTCCTTGATCTTACCGTAACGAATTTCGGCAACCTTCCCGTAATCGCCTTCCCGCTCGGCCCGGTCTGCCTCAAAACGGTACTGTTCGATCGCATCCTTATTCTTCTGGATCTCGTCAATCAAAGAACGTTCTGACTCCCATTGGGCCCGCAACTTCGTGCGCTCCTGGTTCAAATCGGCCAAATCTTTCTGGATCTCGTCCAGTTTCTTACTTTTCCCTTCCCGCTTGATCGCCTCTTTCTCGATTTCCAACTGTTTGATCTTACGGTCCAATTCATCAATCTCCTCCGGCACGGAATTCATCTCCAAACGCAGACGAGCAGCCGCCTCATCTACCAAGTCGATAGCTTTATCCGGCAAGAAACGATCGGAAATATACCTGTGGGACAACTCCACGGATGCGATGATGGCATCATCCGTGATACGCACTTTATGGTGATTCTCGTAACGCTCTTTCAATCCCCGCATAATACTAATCGCACTCATCACGTCCGGTTCGTCAATCATCACTTTCTGGAAACGCCGCTCCAAAGCTTTATCCTGTTCAAAATATTTCTGGTACTCGTTCAACGTGGTTGCACCGATAGCTCTCAAATCACCACGAGCCAAAGCAGGTTTCAATATATTCGCTGCATCCATTGCCCCGTCAGACTTTCCGGCCCCCACCAAGGTATGAATCTCATCGATAAACAGTATAATTTCACCTTCTGAAGCCAATACCTCATTAACAACCGATTTCAAACGTTCCTCGAATTCTCCTTTATATTTTGCCCCCGCAATCAAGGCTCCCATATCCAGCGAGTAAATACTTTTGGATGCCAGATTTGAAGGTACATCCCCATTCACGATACGTTGCGCCAATCCCTCGGCAATCGCCGTTTTACCAACACCCGGCTCACCGATTAAGATCGGGTTATTTTTCGTTCTCCGGGACAATATCTGTAATACCCGACGGATTTCATCATCCCGCCCGATCACGGGGTCAAGTTTACCGTTCCGGGCCCTTTCGTTCAAATTGATCGCATACCTTCCCAAAGCATCGTAATTATCTTCTGCCGACTGGGAATTCACTTTCGATCCTTTCCGCAACTCGTCAATAGCCGCACGGGTTTCCTTTTCCGTCATACCCGCATCCTTTAACATCCCGGAAACCGGATCTTTCACAGACAATAACCCTAATATAATATGTTCCAAAGAAACATACTGGTCACCCATCTCTCCCGCCAACTTCGTGGCTTTCTCCAACACTTTATTGGCCTCATCGGACAAATAGGGAGAACCTCCCGCCACTTTCGGGTATCCATCCACGATTCGATCCAAAGCGGCTAAGACATTCCGGCTATTTACACCCAACTTGTTAAAAATAAAGTTCGTGATGTTTTCGCCTTTCTCGATCACGCCTCTTAACAGGTGACCTGTTTCGATGGCTTGCTGACCTTTTTCTTGCGCAAGTTGCACGGCTGCCTGCACGGCCTCTTGCGACTTAATTGTATAATTGTTCATGTTCATAGTCTCATTTTCTCCTTTCTGCCTTCAATTTCACAAAGTATATACCGAAACTCTTATCCAAAAGTTTCATCTGGACAGAATGAAAAAACATTTCAACCTATAACATTAACAATCAATAAAAAACGAACTATTGATTTTCGTTTTCTAAAACAAGAGATATTATAAATGTGTCATTTTGTCTTTATGTTTTACAAATTACATGACAAAATGACCTGATTATTTACATTCTTTCCATCCCAGGAATGTGTCACGAAACGGGGGGTAAGCGATCCCTTTCTCCGTGATAATAGCCGTGATCAACTCGGCAGAAGTCACGTCAAAGGCTGGATTATACACGTGAATCTCCTTGGGAGCCATCCTCCGGGTATACCATTTCTCGGTCACCTCTGCTGGATCACGTTCCTCAATTTTAATCTCTTTGCCCATGGGACAATCCATATCAATGGTAGACGTCGGCCCCAACACGTAAAACGGAATTCCATAATATTTAGCCAACACGGCCACCCCCGAAGTACCGATTTTATTTGCCGTGTCTCCATTGGCTGCCACCCGGTCACACCCAACCAGCACGGCCTGTACCCATCCCTGTTTCATCACCGAAGAGGCCATATTATCACATATCAAAGTCACATCCACTCCTGCTTTCTGCAATTCGAAGGCCGTCAACCTCGCTCCTTGCAATAACGGGCGGGTTTCATCGGCAAAAACCGAAAAACCGAATCCTTGTTCCTGTCCCAAATAAATCGGAGCCAAAGCCGTACCGTACTCCGAAACCGCCAGATGCCCCGCATTACAATGCGTGAGCAAGCCCATTCCCGGTTTCAGCAGCGACAATCCATATTCTCCAATTTTCCGGCACGCCGCCGCATCTTCTCTCCGAATTGCCTCGGCCTCTTCCCGCAAGACTCGTTTCAAAACTTCCACCCCAGCACCTTGACACTTCAACAATGCAACTTCCATTCGCTCCAATGCCGTAAACAAATTTACCGCCGTAGGCCGGGAAGATGCCAGATAATTCTTCAACCTTGCAAACTCCCGGTAGAAATCATCAACCTCATCCACCTTTTGCATACACACGGAAATTCCGTAAGCAGCAGCCACCCCAATGGCAGGCGCACCCCTTACCTTTAACAAATAAATAGCCTCCCAAATTTCCTCCGGAGTTTTCAACGCCAAATAAACTTCCCGTCCCGGAAGTTGCGTCTGGTCAATAATCACCACTGCACCCTGCTCATAATCTGCACGTGCGGTCACTATATCAAATATATTACTCATAACTCATATTGCCGGTTCAAGATTTTCATTCCCTGCAATATTACACATTTTCCCCGGAATCTCATCTATTTAAATCTACCTCTTTGCCATTTTCAACACCTTCCAGGTACAAAACAGAATCAACACGCAACACACGAACATAATAGCACTCGTCGAGTAAAGAATATTTCCCATACCCGTTAAAGGAGAAACAATCCCTCCTCCCAAAAAGGTCAAAAAACCGAGGATTGCAGAGGCCGTTCCCGAATTCTGTCTTTCCAGATTCAAAGCCAGCGTCGTGGAAGTCGGCAGTATAATACCCAAGAAAAAGAGAAACAGGAAAAAGACAATCTCAATAATGATAACGGATAATTCCATACAGAGAGACGCCCCGGTGCAACAACACAGAAACATAAATCCCCATACACCCACTCGCAAAGCATGTTCATTCGACCGGAAACGAACCACACTCAGACTACCCAGCATAATTGCCACGGCATTGCAGGCAAAACAAACGCTATACATAACAGGAGAAAGATGGTAATGTTCCTGAAAAACGAACGGAGAAGATGCGATATATGAAAACATCACGCCCATTCCCAAGACTTGAATCAACACGAAATACATGAATTTCCGATGCTGCAACACCTCTTTATAATAAACAAAACGCTCCTTCAACTCCCCTTGTAACCGGTTCTCTTTAGACAAAGAATCATGAAACCTTAACAAAACCAGCAACAACAATATCCCGATTAACACCAGTACCCCGAATATTCCTCGCCAATTCGTCACCAATAGCAACAGCCCTCCCAACACAGGCGCACAAATCGGAGCTAATCCCTGCACGCAAGCCAGCATGGAAAAGAATTTCGCCAAATCCTTTCCCCCATACAAATCAGTTGCTATCGACTTGGAAATCACGATTCCCCCCGCACCCGAAAATCCTTGGATAAAACGAGCCAGAATAAAAATCTCTACACTAGGCGAAAAGACACAGCCAATCGATGACAAAACAAAAAAGAACATCGAGATCACTAACGGTCGCTTTCTTCCAAATTTATCACTCACCGGACCCAAAAATATCTGTCCCACGGCCAGCCCGATCATGCTAAACGTTAAACTCAACTGCACCCGTGAAGCTGTTGTATCAAAATAAGTCACCAAATTGGGAAATGCCGGCAAGTAAAAGTCAGTCACGAAGGGTCCTAGGGCCGAAACCATCCCGATGACAATAAGTATGTAGATTTTCGAATTTTTCTGTTCCATAATCTCTAGTTTTTATCATTTTTACATCGCGAATATCCCCAACATTCCACAAACATTTTCGTCCTAATCATCCACAGATTTGCTCTATAATGCTTTTTTGTACAAATATCTTATCTTTGCTTCCGGAACATGAAACCAGAGTACATGCAAAAAGGAAAGGACACACCAAACAGCACGACAATCCCCTCTCTTGGAAATTTCTTTATTTCCATGTTAAGCAAAGAAGCCTTCATCCAATTATTTCCTCTCCACAAGCCACAACGTAACGACATCAACGGCCTGATCGTCATCATGATTACGGCCGGAGAAGGTCATTTGAAAATCAATAATAAAGACTACCCCATTCACCCTGGCACGTTAATCTCTCTTTTACCTTTCCACCTGATCGAGAATCATTACCTGTCAGACAATTTCGCATGTAAATACCTGTCTTACAGCTTTGACTTCATGGTTGATTTCCCGTTTGTTCTCAAATCGGGGACCTCAGAAAGAATAGGTAACAAACCCTACCTATCCTTAACAAACGAAGAATTCAACCACCTGGACGAATTCTTCGTTTTTATTTCCCACCAGGCAGCCAGACTCGATCATCCCTCCCGGGAAGAGATCACCAAAGCCTTACTTTTCTCCTTTATCGCAGAACTCAGTTTCATTTACTCTCGCCAAGCCGTACTCGTGGGAACCAATCGCCAAAAGCAAATTGTAGACGATTTCTTCCGGCTATTACACCAGCACCACAAACAAGAACGTTCCCCATCGTTCTATGCCGACAAACTTTGCATGACATCGAAATACCTATCGAGCATACTGAAACAAACCACCGATTGCTCCCTCTACCAGTGGATAACGAATTTCAGCCTGCAAGAAGCCAAAGTATTATTGAGATCATCGGATATGAGTATCATCCAGATTTCCGAGGAACTTAACTACCCGAACTCTTCCTTTTTCGCCCGCTTTTTCAAAAAACACACGGGCATGACTCCCCTACAATTCAGAAACAACAAGCAAGTTCATGAAACTTCCGAAGAATGAAACAAAAAGCCGTTTTTCCCGTTATCTTAAAATAAAAACAATGCTCTTATGAAACAGAAATTATCAATAATCCTATGGGTGGTATTGACCCTTATCACCTTCTTCCCCAGAGAACTCAAAGCCTGCACTGGAATCACGTTGAGAGCCAAGGATGGTTCCCGCATCGTGGCCCGTACCATAGAATGGGGAGGTAGCAATCTCAATAGCCAATATGTTGTCGTACCAAGAGGATATAAACAACAATCCTATATTCCCGGCGACACAACAGAAGGGATGATTTTCACGGCTCGCTACGGGTATATCGGGTTAGCCGTGGAGCAAGAACAATTCGTGGCAGAAGGACTGAACGAAGCGGGACTTTCCGCCGGGCTATTTTACTTCCCACAATACGGAAAATATGAAACTTATAATTCCAAAGAAAAAGCATCCAGTATTGCCGACCTACAACTCGTTTCATGGATATTGGGCAGTTGTAGGACAGTAGACGAAGTAAAAGAATCCATCAAAAAAGTTCATGTTATCGGTATCGATCCGAGGGCATCTACCGCCCACTGGCGCTTTGCCGACACCACCGGACGCCAGATCGTTCTCGAAATCATCAATGAAAAACCGATCTTTTATGAAAACAAACTAGGTGTACTGACCAACTCCCCAAGTTTTGACTGGCAGATGACAAACCTGAATAACTATGTCAATTTGATTCCCGGTATGGCCCCCTCCCAACAACTGGACGGAGTGACTCTTACATCTTTCGGAAACGGAAGTGGTTTTCTTGGTATACCAGGCGACATCACCCCTCCTTCCCGATTTATCCGTGCCGCTTTCTATCAAGCGACCGCACCACGGCAAGAAACAGGACAACAAACCGCTATTCAATGTTTCCAAATACTGAATAATTTTGACATACCCATCGGAATAGAGTTCGCTCCCGATCAAACTCCCGTTGATATTCCAAGTGCCACGCAATGGACCTCGGCAACCGATATGACGAACCGCATTATTTACTATCGTACCATGTACGATAGCGCCATCCGCAGTATCGATCTCCGTAAGATCAACTTCGCCCGGGTAAAATATCAAACAGAGCCTCTCGACAAAGTAAACCAGCAACCGATAATCCCGATCCGGATCGGATAATAAACATAGAGGAGCCACTCAAACAGCCCCTCTAACACACTTTCACTTTATCTTTAATCATCAATATCCACTACCTGAAACTTATTATTAAATTTAATCTCCAAGCGATTTGACAATTTGATCTCATATCCTTCCGAATCATGCTCTATCTCTAAAATTTTTGCCTCCGGATAATTGGCCTTCACATATTTAAGTATTGCCTCCGGAATAATGGCAGCAGGAACTTCAACCGTCTTGTATTTCACCTCTGTCCAATCTCCCGATTTATCGAATTCTAACTTTTCCCCGCTTGCAAACACCACATCATAACTCTTGTAAAACAAGCCCGTCTCCTGTGTTATCAATGCCACTTTCTGGTCTTTAAAATAAGTCGTAATAAAGGTCTGCGCCTTCACCGGTAACTGATTCATCTCAATCGGCTTGTCATTATCAGCCTTTACTATCGTCATCGAGAATAAACATACGAGTAAAAAAACAATCTTTTTCATATTCTTCTATTTTTAATGGGTTACTATTTTATTATTTACATGACAAAAATATCCCCCGAATCTGAAAAGAATCTGGAAAAATAAGGGGAAATGAGGGAATTATACACGAGTTTACAGTACTCACAGGCATATCTGTAACAAACTTCCCCTTACACAGAGGAAAGCCTACTCCCTGTTAATCCCTCCTCTACCCCTGCTCGTGGGCATCAACCAAATTCCTACAT
>ERZ772882.162-NODE-162-length-95731-cov-8.432731_pt1 | contig 95731 bp, 93 predicted proteins | sample MGYA00580576_ERZ772882 | MGnify/ENA primary metagenome ERZ772882 (study PRJEB29015, sample SAMEA2737658) | human gut metagenome | biome: human gut; feature: human-associated habitat; material: faeces | place: China | collected 2012 ... | reverse complement strand
TAACAGGCCCTTACAGGGCCAGAGCAAACCACCCGCTATGCGGGTGGTTCTGATTGCAGGCCCTTGCGGGAGACCGCGAGGGCTTTCTTGTTCGGGACATGCTTTGCGTGAGCGTCCACGGGGAATTGGGCTGGCTCAGGCAAGGTCGTGTGGCCTGTGGCGGAGATCTGTTTTTTCGAACAGAACAGCCGCCGCATCCGGGAAGCCCGGACTAACGGCGGCTGCGGGAAACAGGCCTTGAGGCCCGCAGGCTAGAATTTGTAGATGAAGCTCGCGTTCATGTTCCAGGCATCCTCGGTGCTGTTGGCGGCGTAGCGGCGTCCTCCGGCGTGGTAGCCGCCCCAGACATCCCGGCTGTTGTCCAGCCACAGGGCGATGTAATTGGCCTCCACCAGCAGCTTCAGGTTCTCGTGGAGGGTATAGGTGCTCATGATGCCCACTTCCATGGCCCGGTCCCTGTCGGTCAGGTACAGTCCGTAGTAATTGGCGGTATTGAAGTCCGTCCCGTTGGGGCGGACGATGTCAGGGCCGCCGGCCCCCTTGATGTGGCGGGCCATACCGGCGCTGTTGGTGCCCTGATAATAGTTGAGATGGATCGTGTGGCTCAGGTCTTCGAAAAAGCTGATATCGCACACGCGCAGGCCCAGGCCCCAGGTGCCCACCAGTGTGGAGCCCAGCAGGGTGTCCCGGCCCAGGGTCCAGGTGCCCAGGGTGCCGAAGCCGGCCACGCTGTTGGTGCCCTCGTTGTTGGCCTCGATGGTGGGCATGCGCTCGGAACCGTTGGCGGGATCCCCGTCATCGCCGCTGCTGTACCAGCCATAGATGCCGGGAGTGCCCCAGTCCAGCGCGTATTCGGCCAGGGCCGAGGCATACCAGCCGTGACGGTCGAGGGCGGCATCCCCTGTGGCGACGCTGCCCCAGGCCGCGCTCCAGGCCAGACGCAACGGCCGGGCCGCCGTGATCTCGCCGGTGAGGCCCGCCCAGAAGGCCGTGGCGTGGGCCAGGCTGCTCTCGCGGCCATCGAAGCGATAGGCGGACGGGGACAGGCCGATGCCGTAGCTCCCTTCGCTGTTGCGGCTGTAGAACCGTCCGTTGCCGTGGCGGAACGCGTTCTTGCCGATCGTTCCCAGCAGCGCCCAGGGGGTGAGGCGTATATCCTCGGACGTCACCGGCAGCAAAAGGCCGAAGAAGTCCGCATTGTCCAGCCAGCCGCTTTGGCCGCCATCGGGGGCGGCCCAGTTGTCATTGAAGGCCCGCGCCCAGAAGGCCGTCAGGGACAGATGTTCCGTGAGCGGAGCGGCGACGCTGATCCCGGCCACGTCGGCATCGAAGACCTGTGAGGCATCGGTGACGAAATCGGGCAGGAAGATGCGCTGCAGGCCCATGCGTGCCTTGATCCCCGTGCCGGGGAGGTTCCAGTCCAGATAGCTGTGCTTGATCTTGACGATCTGGCCGTCAGCCCCCAGGGCCCCGCCGCTGCGGGCGCGGCCCCAGGTGGCCCCGCCTATCTCGAAATAGACGCTGCCGGAAAGGGCATCGGACACCGCGGCATCCAGTTGCAGGCGTACGCGGTTCTTGGCCTCGAAACGGTCCTCGCCCCAGCGGCCCCAGCCCTGTACGTTTTTCCCTTCCCTGTCCTTGCGGACAAAGCTGCCGCCATCCCCGTATTCGAGCATGGCGATCCAGACGCCTTTGACACGAAAGTCCACGGCGTGGGCTCCGGGCGCGGTCATGAGCCCCCCCAGCAGGGCCCCGGCCAGCAGGGCGGCGGCTGCGCCATACGGCTTGTTTTTCTTCATCTGTCCTCCTCTGAAATGTGTGGCATGTTTTTAAAAAGCGTGCTACGATTTTCTGGTAGCACGCTTTTTAAAAACATGCCACTATTGTGGGGAGGTTCCTGTGGAAAAAATGAGGATGGGCAAACTGCTGGTATGCTGGCTGCTGCTCTGCGGTCTGAGCCTGCTGGCCGGCTGCCGGGAAGAGGAGAAGGGACAGGCCGGTGCGCCGCGCGAGGAGCTGGTCTATGCCAGCACCAAGGACATCCGGGACATCAATCCGCACCTGTACGGCGGCGAGATGGCAGCCCAGGGCATGGTCTTCGAGCCCCTGGTCATCAACACGGCGGAAGGTGTCCGGCCCTGGCTGGCCGAAAGCTGGGAGATCTCGCCCGACGGCCGCGTCTATACCTTCCATCTGCGCCGTGGTGTGACCTTCAGCGACGGGACGCCCTTCGATGCCGAGGCCGTCCGCCTGAACATGGATGCCATCATCGCCAATCGCCTGCGCCACGCCTGGCTGGACATGATCAACGAGATCGAACGCCACGAAGTCGTGGACAGCCACACCTGGCGTCTGGTACTCAAGCACCCCTATTATCCGACCCTCATCGAGCTGGGGCTGTTGCGGCCTTTCCGTTTCATCTCGCCGTCCTGCTTCATCGACGGCCAGACGCGCAACGGCGTGCGCGGCCTTGTAGGCACGGGCCCGTGGATACTGAAGGAACACAAGGAGAACCAGTACGCCCTGTTCACGGCCAATCCCTCTTACTGGGGAGAGAAGCCACGTTTGCAGGCCGTGCGCTGGAAGGTGATGCCCGACCATCAGGCCATCCTGCTGGCCCTGCACAAGGGGGACGTGGATCTGGTGTTCGGGGCCGATGGCGACATGCTCAACCTGGACAATTTCGACGCCATCCGTCGTGAGGGGCGCTATGCGGCGGCCATCAGCCAGCCCATCGCCTCGCGGGCCATACTGCTCAATGCCCACCAGCCGTTTACCAGGGAGCGGGACGTGCGCCTGGCCCTGCAGTATGCGGTGGACAGGGAAGGCATCGCCGCCACCATCCTCAACGGTTCCGAGACCGTGGCCCCCAGCCTGCTGGCCTCCACGGTGGCCTATTGCGACCTGCCGCTGGAGGCGCGCGGCCATGATCCGGAAAAGGCGGCGCGTCTGCTGGACGGGGCGGGCTGGCTCATGGCGGCCGACGGCTGGCGCTACAAGGACGGACGGAGGGCCGGCGTGCGCCTGTACTATAATTCGCAGAATGCGCAGGAGCGCAGCATCGGCGAGTACATGCAGGCGGACCTGAAAAAGATCGGGGTGGAGATGAAGATCGTGGGCGAGGAGAAGCAGGCCTTTCTGGATCGCCAGAAGAGCGGCGACTTTGAATTGCAGTATTCCCTGTCCTGGGGCACGCCTTACGACCCGCAGTCCTATATTTCCTCGTGGCGCATCCCGGCGCACGGGGACTATCAGGCCCAGCTGGGTCTGGAGCGCAAGGAATGGCTGGACGCGGCCATCACCCGTTTGATGACCGAGACGGACGAGGAGCGCCGCAAGGCCCTGTATGCGGAGATCCTCGGGTATGTACATGATGAGGGCGTCTACATCCCGCTGACCTATTCCCGCACCAAGGCCGTCCACGTGCGGGAGCTCAAGGGCGTTTCATTCGGCGTGTCGCAGTACGAGATCCCCTTCGAGAAGATGTATTTTTGATGCACCGCGTCCCGGTGTCCGGCAGGCATGGCCTGGAGGCACCGGGACAAAGATGAAGGATGGACATGAAGCATTGCCTGTTGCGTCGCCTGCTGGGGCTCGTGCCGCTCTTGCTGGGGATATCGTTCCTGTCGTTCGTCCTCATCCAGCTCAGCCCCGGGGACCCGGCGGAAGTGGTCATCCGGGTCAATGACATGACCCCCACGCCGGAACTGCTGGCCGAGGTGCGCACGCAGCTCGGGCTGGACAGGCCCTTTCCGGAACGTTACCTGCGCTGGCTCGCGGATGTGCTTCGGGGCGACCTGGGCATGAGCTATGTGAACGGGCGGCCCGTGGCCGGGGAGCTGGCCCGGGCCCTGCCGCCCACCCTGATGCTGGCGGGGACGGCCGCGGCCATCATGCTGGTGTGCAGCCTGGCCGTGGCCCTGGTCTGTGTCCGCCATGAGGGCAGGGTGGTGGACCGCCTGCTGCGGGCCCTGCTTTTCCTGGGTACCTCCGTACCGGCCTTCTGGGCGGGGCTGCTGCTGATCTGGCTGTTCTCCGTCCATCTGGACTGGCTGCCTACCGGCAGCCTTGAGGGGCCGTCCTCGCTGGTGCTTCCGGCCGTGACGCTGGCCTTGCCCTATCTGGCCGCCTATGCCCGGCTGTTGCGCAACAGCATGGTGCAGACCGCGCAGGAAGACTTCGTCCTCTACGCCCGGGCCTGCGGCCGCAGCCGGGGGGCCATCCTGCACATGGTGCTCCGTAATTCCCTGCAGGCCAGCCTCACGGCCCTGGGCATGAGCCTGCCCAAGCTGGTGGCAGGCAGCTTTGTGGTGGAGTGCATCTTTGCCTGGCCCGGTCTGGGGCGCCTGTGCGTCACGGCCATCTTCAACCGGGATCTTCCCGTCATCCAGGCCTATGTCCTGCTGATGGCCGTGCTGTTCGTGGCCGGCAACCTGTGCATGGACATTTGTGCGGGCCTGCTGGACCCGCGTCTGCGTGAACGGGGGCTGCGATGAGGTGCGTACGGGCATTGCTGCATGACAGGGCTGGCCTGGCCTGCCTGCTGTTCCTGGGCATCGTGCTGCTGGCGGCCCTGCTGGCCCCGTGGCTGACACCCTGGGATCCGCTGGCCGTGGACGGCAGCCGCAAGCTGGCCCCCTGCGGGCCCGAACACTGGCTGGGCACGGACAGGCTGGGGCGCGACATCTTTTCCCGCCTGCTCTACGGGGCCCGGGCCACGCTGGGCGTCTCGCTGCTGGCCATGGGGGCCACGGTCTCGCTGGGGGCCCTGCTGGGCATGCTGGCGGGCCTTGTGCGCGGGCGGGTGGAGTCCTGCCTCATGCGGCTGTGTGACGTGATGCTCTCCTTCCCCGGCGAGGTCATGGTGCTGGCCATCGTGGGCATGCTGGGGCCGGGGCTGGAGAACGTGGTGCTGGCCTGCGTGGTGGCCAAGTGGCCGTGGTACGCGCGCATGATGCGGACCATCACCCTCCGTTATGCGGACAGGGACTTCGTGCGTTTCGCGCGTGTGGCGGGCTACGGCACGGGCCACATCATGAGGCGTCATCTGCTGCCCTGCGCTGCCGGGGAGATCAGCGTCCTGGCCACGCTGGATACCGGCGCGGTGATACTGATGGTCTCGGCCCTGTCCTTTCTGGGGCTCGGCGTGCAGCCGCCCACACCGGAATGGGGCATGATGCTGGGCGAGGCGCGCGAGGTGATGGTCCTGTACCCGTGGCAGATGCTGCCGCCCGGGCTGGCCATCCTGCTGGTGGTGGCGGCCTGCAACTATCTGGGCGACAGCCTGCGTGATGCCCTGGACCCCAGGCACGCCATGCACAAGGAGCCTGTGCTGTGAATCATGGACATCCCGTGCCGCTGCTGGAACTGCGGCATGTCTCCGTCACGGAGGGTCTGTCCGGCAGGCCGCTGGTGCAGGACGTGAGCTTTTCGCTGCAACGCGGGCACTGTCTGGGCATCGTGGGCGAGAGCGGTAGCGGCAAGAGCCTGCTCTGCCGGGCCCTGCTGGGCCTGCTGCCGTCCGGTCTGGTCCGGAGCGGGCAGCTGCATTTCGACGGTCGCGACCTGGGCCGTCTCGATCCCGCAGGCTGGCGGGAGCTGCGCGGCACGGGTATGGCCGTCATCCTGCAGCAGGCCATGACGGCCTTCGATCCTCTCAGGCCTTTGGGAAAGCAGCTGGAGGGGGCCTTGCGGGACAGGGGGCGGATGTCCGCTGCCCGGGCCCGGGAGGCTGTTTGCGAGGCCCTGCAGCGGGTGGACCTGCCGGAGACCGTCCTGGGCAGCTACCCGCACCAGTTGTCCGGCGGCATGCTGCAACGCTGCATGATCGCCCTGACGCTGGCCCTGCGGCCCGCGCTGGTGGTGGCCGATGAGCCTACCACCGCTCTGGATGCCTGCCATCAGCAGCAGGTGCTGCGCTGTCTGGCCGACGTGGCCCGTGATGCCTCACTGATCTTCGTCTCGCACGATCTTGGCGCCGTACAGCAGCTGGCAGACGAGGTGCTGGTCATGCAGGCGGGGCGCTGCGTCGAGTATGGGCAGGCGGCACAGCTTTTCGATACGCCGGGCCATGCCTGCACCCGGCATCTGGTCCGTACCCGGCTGGCCCTGTGGCGGGGCTTCCGGCAGGCTCTGGGAGACAGGTGATGAGCGGCAGCGACATCTTCCTTGCCGTCCGGGATATCTGGAAGACCTATGCCGTCCCCCACGGAGGGGGCTCCCGGCCCGTGCTGCGGGGGCTGGATTTCTGTCTGGAGCGGGGCGAGATGGCGGGCCTGGTGGGCGAGAGCGGCAGCGGCAAGAGTACGCTGGCCCGTCTGCTGCTGGGGCTGGAGCGGCCCGACCGTGGTATCGTGCTGCTGGAAGGTCAGCCCTTGCGGCAATGGCGGGCCCGGGGCGGGAGGCTCTCCGTGGTCTTTCAGGACTATGTGACCTCGGTCGATCCGGGCTTTACGCTGGCGGAGGCCGTGGACGAGGGTCTGGGGCCGGGCTGCCGCCTTTCCCGCCGGGAGCGGCGTCGGGAAGTGGACAGGCTGCTGGAGCGCGTGGGGCTTTCGCCTTCATTGTCCGGCCGTCTGCCGCATGAACTCAGCGGCGGCCAGGTGCAGCGGGCCTGCATCGCGCGGGCGCTGGCCGCGCGACCGTCCTTTCTGGTGCTGGACGAGGCTGTGAGCTCGCTGGATGTCCCGGTACAGGTGCAGGTACTGGAATTGCTGCGGGACATTCGCAGCGACATGACCTGCCTTTTCATCACCCATGATCTCCAGGCCGCGACGCTGGTCTGTGACAGTTTGCTGGTCCTGGATCAGGGCCGCTGTGCGGAGCATCTGCCGGTGTCGCAGCTGGGGAGCGCCCGCAGCCCGCGCTTGCGGCGGATGCTGGAAACAGTCGTCCCGTTCCGCTCCGCATGGGACGGGAGCTGTGACGAAGCTGCCGGGACAGGAAGAGCCCCCGGGGCGACGAAGGTCTGAACGACAGGAGCGCATGGCTCTCCGCCGTAAAGCATCCTGCGGGCATGTCGGCAGGGGGGCTGCAGATTTGCGGCACGGCACCGGCAGGGAACGACCGGCCGCATCCCGTCCGTGAGACGGGCAAGATTTCGTGATCGTGCCGCGGGTGAAAAGACGGCCCAGAGGCAAGGGCTGCCGATACCCGCACGGCACCGTAAAGGAGCACATGATGGAGCAGACTACCGGCATCCCCGGGGATGCTGTTAAGGCCCGGCCCGGGCTCGACGGGCGCATCCGGCGTTACTGGACCCGGCGTTCCGACGCTTTCGGGCAGGTACGCCGTGAGGAATTGCAGAGTGACAAGTCCTCCCTGTGGCGGGCGGAGATCCTGCCCTGGCTGCCGCGCAGGGAAGACGGGACCGCCCTGCGCATACTGGATCTGGGCACGGGCGCGGGATTTTTTGCCATCTTGCTGGCACAGGCGGGCTGCGAGGTCACGGGTGTCGATCTGAGCGAGGGGATGCTCGCCCAGGCCGCCGCACTGGCCGATGAGGCAGGCTGCACGGTGGACTGGCGCTGCATGAGTGCCACGGAGCTGGACTTTGGGGATGCGTCCTTTGACGGCGTCCTGGCCCGCAACCTGACCTGGACGCTGACGGACCCCGAGGCGGCTTATGCGGAGTGGCTGCGGGTGCTGCGGCCCGGAGGCGTGCTGCTCAATTTTGATGCCGACTACGGGGCTGTGGACTTTACCCGGCTTGCCGATGAAAAGGGGCAACATGCCCATGCCGACGTGGATAGTGCCCTCCTGCAGGAAGGGGAGGACATCCGTCGTTCCCTGCCCCTGAGCCGCCGGGAACGGCCGCAGTGGGACATGGAGGCCCTGGCACGGGCGGGCTTTGTCCGTTGCAGCTGTGATACCGGGCTCAGCGGGCGGATCTTCGTCCGGCGGGACGCCACCTACAATCCGGTGCCCATGTTTGCCCTGCGTGCGTATCGTCCCTGATGCTCTGCCCTGTGGCGGGATTCGGAGGGACGTTGCCGCGACTGCCGGCATGTCGGAAGAAACAAAGAAGGGGGTGCCCGTGGGCATCCCCTTCTTTGTTTCTTTTTACTACGGGACGGATCATGCCCGCTCCTGGGAGCAGAGCAGGCCATGCCATGATGGCGTTAGGCGTTTTCGGCCCGGCGCTTTTCCTTGCGCGCCTGCTGGGCCCTCTGGACATTGCGGCGCATCTTGGCTTCGAAATTCCGGGACATCAGCTTCTGCTCGGAAGGATAGCCGCAGAGGTATTTGTACTCTTCCACATTGATGCCGTGATTGGCCAGATGGCGGGACGTCAGGGAGCAGGCCGCCTTGCCGCACAGGCAGCAGGTGATGGTGTTGTCGGTGATGGCTTCCGCGGGATTGAAGACCAGATCGGCCTTGGTGAAGATCTTTTTGGGGGCCGGGGCGGGCTTCTTTTCCTCTTCGACGGGAAGGGGCTCGTCCACGGGGGGCAGAGCGGCAGGCGCGGCCTCTTCGACCTTCACAGGCTGCTCGGCCTGCGCGTTGATCCGGCGCTCGATGGCCATATTAAGGATTTTTGCCTTTTCGTACTGCTCCATGATGAATTCGATGGGCTGGTCGCTGTATTTGTTGAAAATGGCATTAAAAATATCTTTGTCTTCCAGAGCCATAAAAGTCCCTCCTTTTATTTCATATGCCAGAGGCGACCGTATATGAGTAAAAGATATTTTTCAAGAAATAAGTGGTTTGTGTTATTTTTTATTGAAACATATTCAAAATAATATTTTTTCTATAGAACAAAATAAATCAATATCTGTTTTTATTAGCCAATGAATTATGAGGCAGATATTCAGGACGGTCTATGCGGGAACGCGTTCGGCTCTCGTCTTGTCTGGAGAGTAAGCATCCCGTGCGATAGTCCAGGGGTGATATTGTGAGACAGCTCCAGGACAATGCGCAGGGATGGATACTTTCTGCGAAAGTCGGACAGAGAACAAGTCTTATGTATGGTATGATTTACCACGGTTCCCTGTTTTGATGAGGTCATATGGCTGGAGAGCTGAAACTCCTGCCCTTCTTGGGCGAAGGGCATATCTGCATGCAAACGGCTGCGGCCTTCTGTCTTGTTCGGGCAGGCTTATTGCCCAGCTGCCCGCTTGGGATAGCCAGGAGAGAGCGGCGGGAAACTGTCGCATGGACAGCCTCCAAGATCGAAGATGATATGCTGGCCTGTGTCTGCCGGGCAGATCTGCTTCGGTAAAGGAAGGGGATCAAAACTCTGGGGCAACGGTGTTGCTATCGGATCGACGGCCTCATCGGGGCAACTTCCAGACAGAGGCCGCCGCCATCCGTCAGCTTGCAGGCTTTTTCCTGGGTTTCGCGCCGCGAATGGCGGTATCCGTGAGCTTTTCGGGCATTGGGAGCAACTCCTGTTTGAAATATACGGGGGCAACATTACTTGCCCCCAAAGTTGCCCCCTTTTTTGTGGCTGTCTGCGATTTTTCGTGAGTGTTCTTGAACCTCAAAAACAGAAAAAGTCCGCTCAGCTCAAGGCTTTGCGGACTTTCGTGAATCTTGGTGGTCTTTGGTATGGCGGAGAGGGTGGGATTCGAACCCACGTACCGGCTATTAACCGATAACTCGATTTCGAGTCGAGCGCGTTACGGCCAACTTCGCTACCTCTCCGCTCTTTGGAGCTGTGCATGCACAGCAAGGCCGAAGGCATTATTTAGTCTGTTTCGGTGAAAAAAGCAATAAGTTTTCTTGCAGCCCCGGACGGCATCAGGCATCGTCCGTTTTGGCCTCGGGCAGCCAGTGCGCCAGCACGGTCTCCCGGTGGGCGTCCAGCAGCTCCAGTACGGGCTTGGGCACCAGAAAATCCACGTTCAGGCCGTGCAGCCAGCGGTGGCGGATGCGCGAGGCACTGACCGAGATCCACGGCAGGGGCACGAAGTGGACCTGCCCGCCGCCGGGCAGGCGCATGCGGCGGCTCCCGGGCAGGACAGGCTCGCACGCCCGGGCACCGGGCCACATGCTTTCCGTGGCGGCAAGAAAGTTCTTTTCCGAGCCCTCACCGCGCGGCACCACCACCAGCTGGCAGAGTTCGGGCAGTTCCAGCCCCCGGTGCCAGTGGGGCAGCAGGGCATAGTCCGGGTTGCCGAGGATGAAGAACAGGGGCCGTTCCGGTGCCTCTTCACGACAGGCCTGCAAGGTGTCCCAGGTATAGGAAAGACCGGGACGCCCAGCTTCCATGCGATTGCACGAAAGGCCGGACAGGCCGCCCAGACAGGCTTCCACCATGGCGGCGCGCAGGTCGAAGGGCAGCAGGCCGCTCACCACCTTGTGCGGCGGTGCGGCGCAGGGCATCAGCTCCACGCTGTCGGCCAGGGGGCGCAAGGTCTCCGCCATTTCGATGGCCAGACGCAGATGCCCCACATGCGGCGGGTTGAAACTGCCGCCGAACAGGGCCCGGCCCGCTGCGCGCTTCCCGTCCATGTCTATTGCCGCACCTGCCCCTGACCGAAGACCACGAACTTGGTGGTGGTCAGTTCCTGCACGCCCATGGGGCCATAGGCATGGAGCTTGGAGGTGGAGATGCCGATCTCCGCACCAAGGCCCAGCTGGCCGCCATCGTTGAAGCGGGTGGAGGCATTGACCGCCACCATGGAGGCATCGGCCTCACGCAAAAAGCGCATGGCGTGCTCGTGATCGTTGGTGCAGATGATCTCCGTGTGGTTGGAACCGTAGCGGGCGATGTGTGCCAGGGCCGCATCCATATCGTCCACCACGCGGACGGCCAGGATCAGGGCGTGGAATTCCTGTCCCAGGTCGTCAGGGCTCTGGGCCTTGGCCGTGGGGCCCAGCAGCGGCAGGGAAGCGGGGCAGGCGCGGAACTCCACACCGGCCTCGCCCAGACGCCGGCCCACTCGGGGCAGGAAGGCCGCGGCGCAGTCCTTGTGCACCAGCAGGCATTCCAGAGCGTTGCAGACGCCGGGACGCTGCACCTTGCCGTTGAAAACGATGTCCAGGGCCTTGTCCAGGTCCGCGTCCGCGTCCACGAAGGCATGGCAGACGCCCTTGTAATGCTTGAGCACCGGCATGGTGGAGGCTTCGGTCACGGCACGCACCAGACCTTCGCCACCGCGCGGGATCATGACGTCGATATACTGGTCGAGTTTGCACAGCTCGGTGACCGCGGCGTGATCCGTGGTCGTCACCAGCTGGGCCGCGTCGGCGGGCAGACCGGCTTCTTCCAGGGCCTGGCGCAGCAGGGCGGCCAGAGCGGTGTTGGAGTGCAGGGCCTCGCTGCCGCCGCGCAGGATCACGGCATTGCCCGCCTTCAGGCAGAGGATGGCCGCGTCGATGGTCACGTTGGGGCGGGCCTCGTAGATCATGGCGATGACGCCCAGCGGCACGCGCATGCGGCCCACCAGCAGGCCGTTGGGGCGCTGCCACTGGCTGTCCATGGCGCCTACGGGGTCGGGCAGACCGGCCACATGCAGGCAGGCGGCGCGCATGTCGGCCAGTACGGCGGGATGCAGGGTCAGGCGGTCCATGCGGGGGGCGTCCAGGCCCCGGGCGCGGGCCGCGTCCAGATCCTGCGCGTTGGCGGTGCGCAGCTCGGCTTCCCGCTCTTCGAGCAGGGCGGCCAGACGGGTGAGGGCGGCGTTCTTGGCCGCGGGGCTGGCCTTGGCCAGCAGGCGGGCGGCTTCCTTGGCCTTTTGGCCGAGCAGGGTCATTTCTTGTGCCAAAGTCATACGGGCTCCTTGGGTTGGCTCGTCTCTCTATACGCTGCCGCAGGAGCGAGGGCAAGGGGACGGCCCCCTGTACGGGATGCCGCTGTACGCCCGGATATCCTTCTTTTTTGGGGGGAAAGGCGTCGGTGCGGAAGGCGGATATGCCTCCGGTTTCCGGCCGACGCCCTCCCGGGAAGAGGAGCGTCCGGCTTCGGGATTCCCTACTGCCGGCAGGGGTTTTTCTTTGACAGAAGGCCGCTCCCTATCCTACATAAATAGACCGCACCGTGACAGCTCCGGCGACCGCGGGCGAAGCTTTTGCAAGGAGCACTGAAAGAAATGAATCCTGTCAGACCTCAGAATACCCCTGAATCTCCTACCCTGCTCAATGACCTCAAGGCTGAGGTGAGCGCGGAAAGCGCACCGCTGCTGCAGTTCATCGTACGCAACAGCGGGCTGATCGTGGGCGTGGTGGTCGTCCTTCTGGTGGCCCTGGTAGGCACCGCCGTGTGGCGCTGGCATCAGGGCGGCCTGCAGGCCGAGGCCCAGACCGAACTGGCGCGTATCGGCATCACCATGAAGGGCGGGGATCGCCTCAAGGCGCTGGACGACCTGGCAGCCAAAGCTCCCGAGAACATGCGTTACAGCATCTATCTGATGCAGGCCGAGTTCGCCATGCAGGATCAGGATTACAGCCGTGCCGAACAGGCCTATGCCACGGCGGCCAAGCTGGACGCCGACGGTGCCATGGGCCTGATGGCCGCTCTGGGCCAGGCCGGCGCGCTGATCAAGCTGGATCGTCCCGCTGATGCCGTGACCCTGCTGCAGGGCCTGGAGAGCCGCGCCACCGAGGACGGCCGTGCCACCCTGCGCATGCTGCTGGGCGAAGCCGCCGAAGCGGCGGGCAAGACCGATGTGGCCGTTGCCGCCTATGAAGCCCTGGCCGCCTCGCAGCCTGGTCTGGACGGTGAGTTTTACCGCTCGCGCGCGGAAGCGCTGGGCGGTGGCAAGACCGCGCCCGTGAAGGACGGCGCGGAGAACAAGTAGTAAGAACGTTGGCGGCCCCTCTGCCGACGCGCACGGGCCGGGAGGACACATGAGCAAACATCCTCTGCTGCACGGGGCGCGTGGCGAGCGCCACGTTTTGCTGGGCAATGAAGCCATCGTACGCGGCGCGCTTGAAGCCGGCGTGAACATGGTCACCTGCTATCCTGGCACGCCTTCTTCCGAAGTGCCGGATACCTTTTACAAACTGGGGGGCGAGGGCCGCTACAAGATCGAGTACGCGGTCAACGAAAAGGTCGCCTTCGAAGTGGCCGCCGGTGCGGCCCTGGGCGGTGCCCAGGCCCTGGTGACCATGAAGCACGTGGGCCTCAACGTGGCGGCCGACCCGCTGTTCACCTCGGTCTACACCGGTCTGCCCGGCGGTCTGGTGGTGCTCTCCGCCGATGACCCCGGCTGCCACTCCAGCCAAAACGAGCAGGACAACCGCTACTATGCGCGCTTTGCCTCCCTGCCCTGTTTCGAGCCTGTGTCCGCCCAGGAAGCCAAGGACATGACCCGCGAGGCCTTCCGCCTGGCCCGCGAGCTCCAGCAGCCCGTGCTGCTGCGTACCACCACCCGCGTCAGCCATATGCGCGGCAATGTGGAATTCGACGATCTGCCGGCGGGCCCCGCGCCCATCGTGGACTTCCAGCGCAATCCCGGCCGCTTCGTGCCCGTGCCCGCCGTGGCCCGTGGCCGTCACCGCTCCCTGCTGGAGATCATGGAAAAGGCCCGCGCCTTTGCCGAGTCCAGCCGCTTCAGCCGTGAATACGGCCCCGAAGGCTGCCGTCTGGGCATCATCGCCAGCGGTGTGGCACGCAACTATCTGGCCGACGCCCTGGCCTCCGGCGGCTGGGAAGAGCGCGTGCGCGTGCTCGAGCTGGGCATGACTTGGCCCCTGCCCGAAGGCCGTATCGAAGCCTTCCTGCAGTCCTGCGACCGCGTGCTGGTGCTGGAAGAAGGCGAGCCTCTGCTGGAAGGCAGCGTGCGCGCCCTGGCCCAGAAGTGCGGCTGCAAGGCCCGCATCGAAGGCAAGGACGATACCCTCACCGTGCTGGGCGAATACTCCACCACCCTGGTCCTGCGCCGCGTGGCCGATTATCTGGACTGCCCCTGCCCGGTCAAGGCTTCTTCGCCCGTGGTCCGCGAGCTGCCCGTGCGTCCGCCGAACCTTTGCGCCGGCTGCTCCCACCGCGCCGTCTACTACGCCGTCCGCCACACCTTTGGCGACGACGCCTACTATTCCAGCGACATCGGCTGCTACACCCTGGGCATGCTGCCGCCCCTGCGCATGGCCGACTTCCTGGTCTGCATGGGCTCCTCCGTGTCCGCCGGCAGCGGTTTTGCCCGGGCTTCCGGCAAGCCGGTGGTGGCCTTCATCGGTGACTCCACCTTCTTCCATTCCGGCATGACCGGCCTGGCCAACGCCGTGTTCAACAAGCACGACATCCTGGTGGTCATCCTCGACAACGGCACCACCGCCATGACCGGTCACCAGCCCAATCCCGGCATGCTGCAGGACATCCTCGGTGAAGAGGCCATGCATCTGGATATCGAATCCGTGGTGCGCGGCCTGGGCGTCACCGAATGTGTGAAGGTCCGTTCCTACAACCTCAAGGCCCTGCATTCGGCCCTGGAAGACATGCGCGACAAGAAGGGCGTGCGCGTCATCATCGCGGAAGAACCCTGCGTGCTCTATGCCCGCCGCCGCCTCAAGAAGGCCGCCGCCCAGGTGGCCTATGTGGCCGAGCAGGGCGCCGATGCCCAGCGCTGTCTGGAAGAACTGGCCTGCCCCGCTTTCTATCGCAATGGCGAGGACGTGGCTGTGGATGAAAATCTCTGCACCGGCTGCATGGTCTGTCTGCAGGTGGCCCCCAAGGCCTTCAAGGCCAGAAAGCGCGCCTAGGTGAGGTGTATTATGCAACATAGCGACAAACAAAAGCGTCTTCGTATTTTCTTCACCGGCGTGGGCGGACAGGGCACCCTGACCGCCACCACCCTGCTGGCCCGCACCGCTCTGGATGCCGGGCAGGAAGTTGTGGCCGGCGAAGTCCACGGCATGGCCCAGCGCGGCGGTGTGGTGGAATCCGTGCTGCTGCTGGGCGGCTGGCGTTCGCCCAAGCTGGATCTTGGCGAGGCCGACATCCTGCTGGGCTTCGAGCCCCTGGAGACCCTGCGCGGTCTGCCGTACCTGCGTCCCGGCGGCGTCATCTTCTCCAGCCGTGATCCCATGCCGCCCCTGAGCGTGTCGCTGGGCATGGCTGCATATCCTTCCATGGAAGAGATCGAGCAGAAGTCCCGCGCCGTTGCCAGCCAGTGCCATTTCCTGGCCTGCCGCGAGCTGGGCATCCAGGCCGGTGCCGCCCAGGCGGGCAATACCGTGCTGCTGGCCGCTGTCTGTGCCTCTGGCCTGCTGCCCTTCGGTATCGACGCCCTCAAGGCCGCCATCGAAAAATACCTGCCCGCCAAGCTGCAGGCCTCCAACCTCAAGGCTTTGGAACTCGGTCAGGCCGCCCTGCATATGTAACAGCAGCATGGCCGTGCTGTTTTGCTGAGGGGCGGGGGACCCCCGCATCTCCGCTGTCGATGCCCGTAGCTTCCTTCGTCGCAACGGGCACGGCCCAAGGGGTCGCCATCCGGTCGCTGCCAGCGCGAGAGGTGTTCCCCCGCCCCTCAAATTCCCCACCCCCTCCCCAGCGCGCTTCAGCGGGGAGGGGGATTTTTTATGGTGATGGCTCTGGATGCTGCGAACTTTTTTATCCGGGGATCTTGGGCCTGTTAGGTTGGCACAGCAACAATGCGGCCGTTGCTGATACCGTGGCAGCTTCCCGAAGAGATTTTTCAAAGTACAAAAGGCCGTTGCCGACCAAATGCCTTTCTGGTCCGGATTGCGATCCCTTTCTTGTAACGCAGGAAAAGGCGACACGGATATTCGTAAAAAGGCACAAAACTGTGTGGAAGGTGCGGTAGAAGAGGCTATGGAGGAAAGAGCCTTTCAGAGCCAGAGCAGGAACCAGGTGGTATCCGTACGAATAAGGAAAGGCGCTGTCCGCGTATGCGGGCAGCGCCTTTTGTTGCCTTGCAGATAAGCTTCCCTGCCTGTTGGCGCAGCTTTTTAAGCAAAACGCGCTGGGGGAAGGGAGGGGAGTTTGAGGGGAGGGGAACCCCCTCTCGCGTCAGCAGAGGGGGTTCCCCTCCCCTCATGAAAAAGGAAACTAGCGGTTGCCGAAGCCGGGGATGCTGTAGCGCTTTTCCAGCCAGCGCAGGCACCAGGTGGCCAGGGAGACCAGGATGAGGTAGTAGAGGCCCACGGCCAGGAAAACTTCCGTATTGCGGAAGGTGTCCGAGGCCAGCACCTTGGCTTCGCTCATGAGCTCGTTACAGGTCACGAGCATGGCAAGGGAACTGTACTTGATAAGGTAGATGATCTCGTTGCCGCAGCCGGGCAGGGCACGGCGGGCGGCCTGGGGGATGACGATCCAGAACACGGTCTGGAAGGTGGTCATGCCCAGGGCCTGGGCCGCCTTGATCTGTCCCTGACGGATGGAGAGCAGGGCCCCGCGGATATACTCCGAATGATAGGCGGCGCTGCAAAGGATGAAGCTCAGCAGGGCGGCGCCGTAGGGCTCGAAATAGATGCCCATCTTGGGCAGGGCATAATAGATCATCATCAGCTGCACGGCCAGCGGCACACCGCGGATGATGGCGGTGTACCAGTTGCCCAGCCGGCTGCTCCAGGGGCCGCCGAAGGCCCGCAGGCATCCCAGTGCCACGCCGCCCACGAAGCCCAGGATACTGGCCGGGACGATGAGGGCGATGGACACTTTCAGGCCCTGGTTGAGGGCCGGGATGACGTCCTGGGTGAAAAAGGGGATGTCGATGACCACGCTAGGCTCCCATATCCAGCAGGTGCGCGCAGAAGTCGCGGGTACGGGTATTGCTGCCTTCGGCCAGCAGGGTCTCGGGCGCACCCTGTTCGATGATGACACCGCGCTCCATGAACAGGATCTCGTGGGCCAGGGCTCGGGCGAAGTCCATCTGGTGGGTGGCCATGATCATGGTCATGCCGCCCTTGGAAAGGTCACGGATGACGGAGAGCACTTCGCCCACCAGTTCCGGGTCCAGGGCGGAGGTAGGCTCGTCCAGCAGGATGACCTTGGGGTCCATGGCCAGGGCGCGGGCCATGGCCACGCGCTGCTTCTGGCCGCCGGAAAGCTGGGCGGGGTAGAGCAGGGCACGGCGGGCAAGGCCCACGCGGGCCAGCTCGTCCATGGCGCGTTCACGGGCGGCCGCGGCGGACATGCCGCGCACCTTGCGCAGGGCGATGGCCACGTTCTCTTCGGCGGTCAGATGGTCGAACAGGTTGAAGTCCTGGAAGATCATGCCCACCTGGGCCCGGAAGGCGCAGAGCTTGGACTTGTTGGAAAAGTCGAGCTTTTCGCCTTCAAGGATGATCTCGCCCTTGTCCGGGGGGATGAGGCAGTTGATGCACTGCAAGAGCGTGCTCTTGCCCGCACCGGAAGGACCGATGAGGACCTTGAGCTCGCCGCGTTTCATGTTCAGGGAGCAATTGTCCAGGATGGACTTGCCGCCCAGGCTTTTGCTGATGCCTTTTACCTGCAAGACAACTTCGTTCATGCGTTCTGTACCCCATGCTGCGTGTTTTTGGCCATGCTGCCCACCGTGCCGGCGGAGTAGCCGGGGATCTGGACCTTGTTTTCCAGGCGGCGCAAGAGCTTGAGCACGATCAGCGTCAAAACGAAATAGATGACCCCCGCCAGGGCGAAAAACGCCAGATGTTCATGCGTACGCTGGGCCACGGCATTGACGCGGGCCATGATCTCCATGGTGCCCAGCAGGTAACAGACGGCGGAGTCTTTGAGGAGGATGGAAAATTCGTTGGCCCAGCCCGGGATGGAAAGGCGCAGGGCCTGCGGCAGGATGATGCAGGTGATGGCGGTCAGGTCGCGCATGCCCAGGGCGCGCGCGGCCTTGAGCTGTCCCTGGGGCAGGCTCTCGATGGCGCCCCGGAAGATCTGGGACTGATAGGCCGTGCTGATGCAGCCCATGACGAGGCAGGAGAGCAGGAAGGGCTCGAGGATCCAGCCCATGGAAAGGAAAAGCCCCTGGGAAAGGAAGAGCAGCACCAGGATGGGGACGCCGCGGAAAAACCAGACATACAGTCCCACCAGACGGCGGGCCAGGGCGTTACCGTACACCTGCAGCACGGCCATGGGGACGCCCAGCACCAGCCCCATGCCCAGCGCCAGGGCCACCGAGCCCACGGTCACCAGCGTGCCTCCCATGATGAAGGGGAAGGCATCCACGATGGTATCGCCTACGATGGGGCGCAGGACGACGGCCAGGCAGAGCCAGGCCTGCATGAGGATATCCCGCAGGAAATCCAGGATCGCGCTGAAGGGAAAGATATCGGACATGAGAAAAACGGGCTGTATGGACATGGCGAACCGCCGCGACAAGGGCGGCGGTTCACCTTGGAAAAGCGGCACGGGCCGCTGTATCAGTCAGTAAGAGATTACTTGCTCAGGTACTTGGCCTGCAGTTCCTTCCAGTAGGGATCGGCCTGCAGCTTGCGGAAACCTTCGTCGATGAGGGCGCGCAGTTCCTTGTCGCCCTTGCGGATGGCCACGCCGAACTGGTCGGGTTCGCCGTGCACACCGGCCTTCTTCACGGCCTTGCCGCGGGCGATGGCGTCACCGGCGGGCAGGGAGTCCATGAGGGCGGCTTCGATACGGCCGTTGACCAGGTCTTCCACGGCCAGCGGACAGGATTCATAGAAGCGCAGCTCAAAGGGATAGCCCTTTTCCTTCTGTTCCTGCTTGATGGCTTCAGCTTCGGAGGTGCCGCGCTGCACGCCCAGCTTGATGGGCTTGGACAGGATGTCGGCAGGGGTCAGCTTGGAGTCGGCAGGCACCAGGAACACGCGGGAGACTTCCCAGTAAGGATCGGAAAAGTCCACCACCTTGCGGCGCTTTTCAGTGATGCTCATGCCGGAAGCGATCATGTCGATCTGCTTGTTGGCAAGGGCCAGCACGATACCGTCCCAGGCCACAGGCTTGTGGACGACCTTGAAGCCCATGGTCTTGGCGATCCAGTTCATGGCATCCACGTCAAAACCGGCAGGCTGGCCGGTCTTTTCATCGACATAGGCAAAAGGCGGATAGTTGGAGTCGATGCCGTTGACGTAGGTCTTTTGGGCAAAGGCCGGCACAGAGGCCAGCAGGCCGAACAGCAGGGCGCAAACAAAAAGTTTTTTCATGGTGCTTCCCTTGTAAAATGTGAGGGCCGGGTATAACCTGATGCCGTATCGCGCGGCAACAAAATTTTTTAGCAAAAGCCGCGCACGGGCGCAAGTGAGAAGGCGTCACAAAGCCGCTCTCCTGCCCGTCCCCGCCTTTTTTCTTCCTTACCGGAGACCGGAATCAAGATGGAATTTTCCCGTCTAGCTCAGCGCATGCTGCAGAGTCTGGGGGTGCCGCCCCGCGTCATCCTGCTGGTGTGTTGCGACTTCCTGACGCTTTTTGCCTGTACGTTTTTTGTTTTGTGCCTGCGCGCCCTGTGGGGCGATCTTAACATCACCAGCTATGACTGGATGCTTTCCATGCTCCTGCTGGCGCCGTTCATGGGGCTGGCCCTGGGCCTTTACGGGGTCATCTCGCTGCCTGCCTATGTGGAAAGCCGCAAACTCTGCGCGCTGAGCACACTGACCTTCGGCCTCATCCTTGCGCTGTTGTTCGCGGGCAAGGCCAGTGTGGCCTATTCGCGTATCGTGCTCGTGGGGGCCTGGCTGCTGAGCATCTTCCTTTTGCCGGTGGCACGGCGCTTCTGCCGTCACTATTTCGGCAAGTTCCGCTGGTGGGGGACCCCTCTGGTGATCCTTGATCGCAGCAATACGGGCCGTGAGCTGTGGCATTATCTCAAACGCCACCCCTGGCTGGGCCTTTCGCCGGTAGACATCTTCACGCTGCCCTCGGACATGGAAGAAGCCAGACGCCAGCTGAAGGACGCGGAGCGTCGCCATCCCGGGGCCATCGCCCTGATGCTGCAGCCTTCCGATGCCCATACGGCCCGCTTCGTCCATGAAGCCAGCCGCTATTTCGTCAAGATCCTGGTGGTGCCCGCCCAGAGCAGCGGCGTCCGGCAGCACTGGTTCCATGCCTGCGACCTGGGGACCATGACGGGCTTCATGCTCATGCAGAATTTGCGCCGTCGCTGGCGGCAGCGCCTCAAGAGAGCCCTGGACCTCGTGCTCTGTCTGCCCGTGGTCGTGCTGTGTGCTGTGCCCGGCCTGTTGCTGTGCCTGCTGATCCGTCTGGACAGCCGCGGGCCGGTGTTCTACCGGCAGCGTCGTCTGGGCAAGGACGGCAAGGCCTTCGACGTGTTCAAGTTCCGCACCATGCGCCAGGATGCGGACGAGGTGCTGGCCCGCTATCTGGAGGAAAATCCCGACCTGCGCGACGAGTGGGAAAAGGACCGCAAATTGAAGCATGACCCCCGTATCACCCGCGTGGGCCGTTTCCTGCGCAAGAGCAGCCTGGATGAACTGCCCCAGCTGATCAATGTGGTGCGGGGCGAGATGAGCCTGGTGGGGCCGCGTCCCATCGTGGAGGCCGAGATCGCCAAATACGGCGAAGTCTACGCGGATTACTGCCGGGTGCGCCCGGGCATCACGGGCCTGTGGCAGGTCTCCGGACGAAACAATACGACCTACGAGGAACGGGTCAGCCTGGACCGCTATTATGTGACCAACTGGTGCATCTGGATGGATCTCTGGATCCTGGCCCGTACCTTCCCCGTGGTGCTCACCGGCTACGGCGCATACTAGCGGGGCCTGCAGGAGCCACGAGTCCGGGCGCGGATAGTGCTCCGCCGGAGCAGCGGAAACATCGCTTCTTTGCAAAAGAGCGGGGCTGGGCAGTTCCTTGCCCGGATACAAGCGCGTCGCCTATGCCTGTATGGAACGAGGACAGCCCCGAAAAGGCTCGCGAGACAAAAGAAAAGGACAGCCATGAAGGCTGTCCTTTTTTCTTTACGGACTGTTTTGTCCTTTACATGCGGGCCATGGCCGCTTCCACCTCATGGCGGAAGCCGGTCAGGAAATTCTCGGTAGAGAACTTTTCCGCATGCGCGTGCAGGTGTCGGGGATCGAAATCCCCTTCGCACTGTTCGAAGCGCTGCAGGGCCTCGGCCAGGCTCTCCGGGCTCTGCTCGCTGAAGAGCAGGCCGGTCTCGCCGTCCACCACGGTCTCGGTGGCGCCACCGCGTCCGTAAGCGATGACGGGGACCCCGGCCGACATGGCTTCCACCGGGATGATGCCGAAGTCTTCCTCGCCGGGGAAGAGCAGGGCCCGGCTGCGGGCCATGAGCTCGCGCACGGCGGCATCGTCCTGGCGGCCCACAAAGCGCACGCTGGGGCCTGCCTTGGCCTTGAGTTGCTGCATCATCTCGCCGTCACCGGCCACCACCAGCGGACGGCCAAGGCGGGTGCAGACCTCTACGGCCAGATCAACGCGCTTGTACGAAGCCAGACGGCCGAAGCAGAGGTAGTGCTCCCCGCCCGGTTCCGCGCGGGGCGTGAAGGCGTTGGTGTCCACCGGCGGATGGACCACGGCGGCCTCGCGGCGCCAGTACTTGCGGATGCGTCGGGCCACATGACGGGAGTTGGCCACGAAGTGGTCCACCCGCTGGGCGCTGAGGCAGTCCCACTGCCGCAGGGAGGGCAGCAGCAGGCGCATGGCCAGACGGGAGAGCCGCCCCGTGCTCCGCATGTAGGCCGGCCAGTTGTCCCACAGATAGCGCATGGGCGTGTGGCAGTAGCAGACGTGCAGGCAGTCGGGCCGGGTGATGACCCCCTTGGCGGGCCCGGACTCGCTGGAGATGACCAGATCGTAGTCCGTCAGGTCCAGCTGCTCCAGGGCATGCGGCATGAGGGGCAGGTACTTTTTATACAGCCTGCGGCTGGCGGGCAGGCTGTTGATGAAGGTGGTGCTGATCTTGTGCCGGCGGAATTCGGGCAGGAGCTTTTCCCTGTCCACCACATGGGTGAAGATGTCCGCCTGCGGATAGAGACGGCACAGGGCCTCCAGCACCTTTTCGCCGCCGGCCATGTTGACCAGCCAGTAATGCACCAGAGCGACTTTCATGCTAGGCCTTGGGGCGGTCGCCGATGGCGGCAGTGATCTGGGCCTCGGCGGCCAGTTTGCCGTCCACATACGCGCGGGCGTCCATCTTGCAGAGCTTGAGCTTCATGCGGATATTGTCGCAGTGCAGTTCCAGACGGTCGCCGGGCACCACCTGGCGACGGAATTTGACGCCGTCCAGGCCGGTGAAGAAGAAGAGCTTGTCCGACAGGTCGCCTTCCATGCCGGAGACCGCCAGCAGGGCGCCGGTCTGGGCCAGGGCTTCAAGGATGAGCACGCCGGGCATGATGGGCGCACCGGGGAAATGGCCCTGGAAGAAGGGCTCGTTGATGGTCACGTTCTTGTAGGCCTTGATATGGGAGCCAGGCACGCATTCCAGCACGCGGTCCACCAGCAGGAAAGGATAGCGGTGGGGCAGGATGGAGAGGATGCGCTGGATGTCCATGGTGATAGGCGTAGCGTCCGACATGGAAAACTCCTTTGATGGGTATGATGGCGCAGTTTAGCCCGATGCCTGGCGCAAGACAAGGCGGCCTGCTGCCGGCAGGCGGGCAAAAAAAAGCCCCCTGCGGACAGGGGGCTCGAGATCCGGCTGTGGGGGCGCTTACTTGCTGCCCTTGGCCTTGTCTTCCTTGTGGAGACGGTTGACTTCGGCCAGCACGTCCTGGGTCAGGTCCATGGTCTGGTCGGCGTAGAGGACGCCACCGGCGGTGATGTCCACCACGAAGTTGAAGCCCTTCTTCTGGGCCACGTTGTAGGTGGCGTTGAAGACCATGGTGACCATATCCTGGCGCAGCTTCACTTCGTCCTGTTCCACCTTGCGCAGGAAGTTGCGGGTCTTCTGGTCCAGTTCCTGCTTCTTGCGGATGAAGGCCAGCTTCTTTTCATCAGAGGCCTTGGGGCCCTTCAGTTCCTCGGCAGACTTCTTCAGGGCTTCGCCCTGCTTTTCCAGAGCGGCACGCTCTTTGCCGTACTTGCTTTCCATCTGCTTTTTGGCGGCCTGGGCAGGTTCGCTCTGGGTGGCGACAGCCTGCATGTCCACGACGCCGATCTTGGCGGCAGCAGGTTCAGCGGCATTGGCGGCAACGGCCCCCGCCATCATCAGGCAGACCGCAAGGGTCAGATACATCAGTTTGCGCATGGAAAAAACTCCCTTTGATCGAATGCTCCGCGGATCGAGGATGCCGCCAGGCAGTGATTGTGTAGGTTTTCTGGTAGCAAGAGGGAAACCTCTTGTTTACCGTTCATCACATAGCACCAGAGGCAGGGGGCGTCAAGGAATTCTGGGCCGTGCGGTTCTGCCGCACGCGGTCGCTGTAGCTCAGGATGCCCTCGGCCAGACCTTCGGCCAGGATCATGCGGTAGCGGGCGTCGAGCAGGTTGCGGGCCTCATGCGGATTGGAGCAGTAGCCCACTTCCACCAGGACGCAGGGCATGCGCGCACCCAACAGGACGATGAAGGGGGCCGCCCGGGTGCCGTTGTCGCGCACGGTATAGCCGCGGCGCTTCAGACGGGCCAGGGACTGCTTCTGGATGTCGGTGGCCAGCCGGCGGCTCTCGTACTGGCGGGCCGTGAGCATGCCGTCGGACAGGATCTTCTGGACCTCGCCCAGGTTCCTGTCGTTGCGGGCGTTTTCCTGGCTGGCCACACGCACGGCCCGGGGATCGCGGGAGATGTCCAGATAATAGGTCTCGAAGCCGTTGATGCCGCGGTCCTCATGGGCGTTGACGTGGATGGAGACGAACAGGTCCGCGCCTGCCTGGTTGGCTTTGCCGGTGCGGTCCCGCAGGCTCACGGCCACGTCCTTGCGCCGGCTGTATATGACCTCCAGGCCGTTGTCCTCCAGCAGGCGGCCCAGACGCAGGGCGATGTCCAGCGTGATGTTGCGCTCGATCACGTCATTGTGGATGGTGCCCGGATCACGTCCGCCGTGCCCGGCGTCGATGAACACGCGCTGCACGGAAAGGCCCGGCTGCCCGGCCACCACATTGTTGACCCGGACGGCCTTGCCCTTGCCGGCGGAGGCATCCGCCAGACGGCCGTCCGCAGCGGCGGGGGCCATCTGCTGCCGCATGGCCGTGGCCTGGGGGCGCATGTCGCCACGGGGATATTCTTTTTCCAGACGGGCCAGCAGGCGCACGGCCTCGGTGCGGTCTTTCAGTTCCTCGGCACTGATCTGCGCCGCCTGCAGCAGGGCATCGTCAGCCAGGGCGCTGCCGGGGAATTCTTCCGGCACACGCAGCAGCAGGGTACGGGCCGTGCGGTAGTCGGCGGCAAGGTGGGAACAGTCGGCCAGGGAACGGGCGCTGACTCCGGCACGGAACAGGGCCGCCGCGCTGACCGTGGCATTGGGACGGCTCTGGTAGACCTGCATGAAATCGCCCTGCAGGTTTTCCCAGGGTTCGCGCCAGCAGGAACGACGCTTGTCGGCACGCAGGAGCTCCATGGTCTTCTTGGCATTCTCATAACGCTGCAGGGCCTGGCGGGCATCGTCTGCCGGAGGGGTGTCGGATATCTGACGGGCAGGCTGCACGGAAGGCTGCGGGGCATCCTTGCCCGGGGCCAGTTCCTGCCGCAGGCGGCGGGCTTCGGCGTACATGTCGCCGCGCGGATAGTCCCGGCAGAGCGTATCCAGCAGCTTCAGCGCGCCCCGGGTGTCCTTGAGCCTGTCGGCCCGGATACGGGCGGCACGCAGCAGGGCATCATCGGCCAGGCGGCTGCTCTCGTGCTGCCGGGCCACTTCCTCGAAAATCCCGGCGGCCTTGCGGGCGTCGGAGATGGCGAAGGAGCGGCGGGAAAGCTCTTCGTAGCATTCCGCGGCCTTGAACAGGGCGGCAGGGCGGTTGGCCCAGGTGGTGGCGTTCTGATGGATGGCATGGAAGGACGCGGCCACTTCTTCCCAGGGGGCACGCTGCATGCCGCGCTTGTTGTCCTGGCGCAAGGCATCCATGTCGTCCTTGGCGGCTTCATAGCGCTGCGCGGGGGACAGTGTGGCGCCATGGCTGATGGTATGGCAGAAGGCCGCCAGGAGGGAAAAGGCCAGGATGAATCCCAGAGGAGGCAGGATACGGGCCATCATGCCGGGGGACTGGGGACGGGGAGCGGGGGTGACTTTTTTCCTGGCCATGACACAGAACTCGCTGGATAGTGGCTGCTCCCGGGAGGGGAACTTTGCCGTAGCCTGTCCTTTGCAGGTTGCGTGCCATGAAGATGTTTTTATTAAAAAGCTTGTGTTTTCAGGATGCTACAAGCGTTCCGTGTAGGCCTCTCCAAGGGAGTGTCTGTTTTCCGACATAAAAAAAAGCTCCCCGAAGGGAGCTTTTTTGACGCGAAGGAGATCAGCCCGGCCTAGAAGAACTGGCCCATGCTGAATTCCAGACGGCCCTGCTCACGCTCGCCGTCGTAGTCCTTGGACAGGGGATAGCCATAGGCCAGGCGCAGGTCGCCCATGGGCGAACGCCAGCGCAGTTCCAGACCGGCGGAGTAGACGATCTTGTCGTTGAAGTCGTCGGCCATGGTCTTGTGGTCGATGTTGAAACCGGCATCGAAGAAGGGCACCAGGGCCAGGCCCATGTCCTTCTGGAAGGTCCAGATGTATTCCACGTTCAGCACGCCCATGCGGTCACCACCGATCTGGTCGCCGCCGTACTTGTCGTCGCGGGGCGAGAGGTCGGAGTAGGAGTAACCGCGCACGGTATCCATGCCGCCCAGCCAGAAGCGTTCGAACACGGGCACACGGCTGCTGGTGTTCTGGAACACCCCGCCCACGCGGGCGCGCAGGTGGAAGGTGTTTTCGGGATTGATGGACCAGAAGCCCTGCCAGTCGGCCACGGCCTTGATGAAGTTGTCGGTACCGCCCAGGCCGCCGCCGCCGTATTCGGCCCACAGACGGGCGATGGTGCCCTTGGTGGGACGGGCGCGGTCGTCGGTGGTATCGCGCAGGATGCGGGCGGAGATGGCGCTGGTCCAGTTGGTGCCCTTGTAGTCGGAGATGTAGGGCGAAGCATCGGCATCCACGTCATAGAGGTCGTAGCGTTCCAGGCGGTAGCCGATACCCACGGACGTATATTCACCGATGGGATAGCCAAAGCGGATGGTGTCACCGATGGTTTCCTTGGTGAAGTCGTCCCAGTAGTCGTAGATGTAGTAGATGTCGTTGCCGAAGGACAGGTCGGTATCGTAGACGCGCGGGTTGGTGAAGGAGAACACGCCCGACGTGCGGCGCCAGGAGAAGAAGCCCTGCAGCTGCACCTGATAGCCGCGGCCGAAGAGGTTGCGCTCCATGATGGAGGCCGTCACGCCCACGTCATAATAGGTGGAGTAGCCGATACCGCCCATGAGGGCACCGGTGTTGTCTTCCTTGACCTTGATCTTGAGGTCCACTTCGTCAGGACGATCGGTGGGGATCAGTTCGCTGTCGATGGCGGAGAAGTAGCGCAGGCGGTTCAGGCGTTCGGCGGAACGGCGCATCTTTTCGCCTTCGTACTGGTCGCCGTCGCCCAGGCGCATCTCGCGCAGGATGACGTTGTCACGGGTCTTGGTGTTGCCGTCGACCATCAGGCGGCGGATGAAGACCTTTTCCTTCTTGTTGACCATGTAGCCCACGTCCACCATGGGCTCGTCGCCTTCCACCTTCATGACGCGGGTGTCCACCTCGGCAAAGGCGTAACCGCGGTCGGTGTAGAAGTTGGTCAGGCGCTTGCTGTCTTCCTGCATGACGGTGATGGAGAAGTAGTCGTTGTCCTTCTTCCATTCGTCCATCTCGACCACGTCCAGCATGGCCTGTTCTTCGTCGATGATGTCACCGCCGAACTTGATGTCGTGGATCTTGTAGCGGGGGCCTTCATGGACCTTGAAGGTCACATAGATGCCGTCTTCCTTGTACTGCACGTCGGGAGCGGCCACCTGGATGTCCACGAAACCCTGATTCAGGCCGTAGGCGGCGATGGCGTTGGTATCACGCTCCAGGTGTTCTTCCTTGAGCACGCCGGTGCCCGTGAACCAGGAGAAGATGTTGCGGGGCTTGAGGGCCAGGTACTTGTCCATGTCGCCCTTGTCCAGCTGCTCCAGGCCCTCGATCTTGACTTCCTTGATGTAGAGCTTGTTGCCTTCTTCCACCTGGATGACCAGCACGGCGCCGCGGCCGCCGGAGCGGCTGTCCAGACGGTAGCTGGAACGGGCCAGGTAGTAGCCTTCCTTGCGGTAGAGTTCGTTGATCTTCTGCAGGTCGTCGGCGATGAGCTGTTCGTTGAGCACGTTGCCGGACTTGGTGCCCATGGCGGCGATCACGTCCTCGGCATCGATCTCGTGGGAACCTTCCACGATGATGTTCTCGATGCGGGGCTTTTCCGCCACGGTGAAGACCAGCACGTTGCCTTCCATGTGGGCCTGGACGTCACTGAAGTAGCCCAGTTCCCAGATGCGCTTGACTTCTTCGTTGATGTCGTTGGCGGAGGGTGTGTCGCCCTTGCGGATGGAGAGGCGCATGAGGACCACTTCGGGGTCCATGACCTGCAGGCCGCGCACCTGCACGTCGGCCAGAGCACCCTGGGCGGTGCCCATGGGCACGAAGTCGGCGCGACCGATGGGATCGTTGGGTTCGGTGCGGGGAGCGCTGCTGGCCGCAGGGGCGGCGGCAGCGGCACCGGCCAGCATGCCGGAAGCCTGACCGGCCATGGCGGCGGCGCATTCATTGAGGCTCAGCAGGGAGGGGCGATCGAAGTTGGCAGGCTTGGCCTGGCCTTCGTTCACCGGCACCAGCAGGGACTGCAGGGCAAAGCCTTCGCCGTTCTGCTTGAAGCTGCCGAACAGCACCAGGTCGGCGCCCGCTTTTTTGCCCAGCTCGCGGGCAGCGGCCATGTCGATGCTGCCGCCGCGGGAGGACAGCAGGCTGCGGGCCTTGTCCATGGGGATGACGGACAGACCGCGCTGCTGCATCTCCGTACCGATGATCTGCGGCACATCCCGGGCCGCATTGGGCATCTCAGGGCCGGCAGTGACCTGGAAGGGCAACACCAGCACCGTGTTTCCCGCAGCCTGCAGCGGGGCGACTCCCCACAGGCAGGCCAGCAGGGCGAAACAGAACAGGCCCAGCCAATTACGCAAATGTTTTTTCATACAGAGTCCCCGCTCTCAGTTCCAGACTACGATTCATGGTGGCGGCCAGCTCGCGGTTGTGGGTGACAATCACGAGGGTCATGCCCAGTTCGCGATTCAGTTCGCGCATCAGGGTGCTGACCTGCTCACCAGTATTTTCGTCAAGGTTGCCCGTGGGTTCGTCAGCCAGCAGCACCCGGGGGCGCAGCAAAACGGCGCGAGCGATGGCTACCCGCTGCCGCTCCCCGCCGGACAGGGTGGAGACCTTGCTCTCCACACGGTGGGCAAGACCTACGCGTTCCAGCATGGTTCGGGCATCGGGCAGCACATCGGCACGACAGGCACCGCCTATCAGGGCCGGCATGGCCACGTTTTCCAGGGCCGAGAATTCCGGCAGGAGATGATGGAACTGAAACACGAAGCCCAGCGTCCTGTTGCGGAAGCGGGCCTTTTCGTCAGGCCTCATCTCGGACATGTCCCGGCCGTCAAAAAAGATTTTTCCACTGCTTGGAGTATCAAGAGCCCCCATAAGATGCAAGAGGGTACTCTTGCCGGAGCCGGAGGTCCCCACGATGGCCAGGGACTCTCCTTCTTCCACGGAAAGGTTGATATCCTTGAATATCTCGAGGTTCTCCGGGCCGGAGAACCGCTTGCCCACATGTTCGAATTTGTAGAGCTCGGCCATGATCACTCGTAGCGCAGGGCTTCCGCGGGCTCAAGGCGTGCGGCCTGCCGCGCCGGGTACAGGGTTGCCAGGAAACAGAGCAGCATGGCGCTGGCCCCGATGATGAGCACGTCCTGCCAGGTGATGATGATGGGCAGGTGATCCAGGGTGTAGACGTTCTCGGGCAGCTTGATGAAGCGGTAACGCTTCAGCGCCCAGCCCAGGCTCAGGCCCATGCCGTAACCCAGCAGGGTGCCCACGAAACCGATGATGGTGCCCTGGAGCATGAAGATGCGGCGGATCATGGAACGGGTGGCGCCCATGGACATGAGGATGGCGATGTCGCGGGTCTTCTCCATGACCAGCATGACCAGGGAGGTCACGATGGAGAAGGAGCCGATGAGCACCACCATGGTCAGCAGGATGAACATGCCGATCTTTTCCAGCTTGAGGGCCGCGAAAAGGTTGGCGTTCATCTCCATCCAGTGGCGCACATAGAAGGGGGAGCCCAGGGTGTCCTGCACGCTCTGGGCGATGACGTCGGCCTTGTAGACGTCGTCCACCATGATCTCGATGCCGGTGAGGAAGCCGTCGGGCAGGCCGAGGATGTCGCGCGCGGCCTTGAGGTCCACGAAGGCCAGGGTGGCATCGTATTCGAACATGCCGGTCTTGAAGATGCCCACCACCTCGAAGGGGCGGATGCGCGGCGAATAGCCGGTGGCGCCCTTTTCCCCGGAGGGGGAGAGCAGGTTGACGCGGCTGCCCAGGCCGATGCCCAGACGCTTGGCCAGCTCCTCGCCGATGACGATGCCCGGCGTGCCCTCGCGTTTCAGATCGGTCACGGAGCCGCGACGGATCTCGCGCAGCATGCTCAGGACCTTGGGCGCGCTTTCGGGATCGATGCCGCGCAGCACCAGGCCTTTGACGCCGCCGGCGGCGGAGAGCATGACTTCCGTATAGATGAAGGGCGTGGCGCCGCGCACATGCTCCACGGCCTCCACGCGCCGCACCAGGTCGGGATGCTGCTGGAAGGCCGCGGGCACGTAAGACATGACGATGCCGTGGGCATTGGCGCCGATGATCTTGTCACGCATGTCGGTGGTCAGGCCGTTGTAGACGCCCAGGACCACCACCAGGGCGCCGACGCCGAGGGCGACGCCCAGGATGGACATGATGGAGATGATGTAGATGAAGGTCTGTTTGCGGCGCGAGAACAGATATCTCAGCGCCACAAACAGCTCAAAGGGCATGCGCATGCTTGTTTAGAACTCCGGACGCAGCAGCGGGAAGAGGATGACTTCGCGGATGGAGGCGGAGTCCGTCAGCAGCATGACGAGGCGGTCGATACCGATGCCTTCGCCGGCCGCCGGGGGCATGCCGTATTCCAGGGCGCGCAGGAAGTCCTCGTCCATGGCGTGGGCTTCGTCGTCGCCGGCCTCCTTCTCGCGCACCTGCTCTTCGAAGCGCAGACGCTGGTCCACGGGGTCGTTGAGCTCGGAGAAGGCGTTGGCCAGTTCACGACCGGTGATGAACAGTTCGAAACGGTCCGTCAGGTCGGGGTGCTCGTTGTTGCGGCGCGACAGGGGCGAGATCTCGGTGGGGTAGTGGTAGATGAAGTGGGGCTGGATCAGCTTCTCTTCCACATCCAGATCGAAGAGCTTGGCGTGCAGCTTGGGCAGGCTCTCGCTGTCGGTGGCCTTTTCGCCGCGGCTGCGGATGTAGTCGCGCACCTTGTTGTAGTCGTTGTAGAATTCGGGGCTGTGGCCGCCGATCTTGGTCAGCGATTCATAGAAGGACATGCGGGTCCACTTGCCGGGGGTGAGGTCGATCTCCTGGCCCTGGTAGGTGATGACCGTGCCGCCGCAGACCTTGTTGGCCAGACGGGCGAAGAGCTCTTCGGTCAGGTCCATGAGGTCGTGGAAGTTGGCGTAGGCCCAGTAGAATTCACAGGAGGTGAATTCCGGGTTGTGGCGGGTGTCGATGCCTTCGTTACGGAAGTTGCGGTTGAGCTCGAAGACCTTTTCGAAACCGCCCACCAGCAGACGCTTGAGGTACAGCTCGGGCGCGATGCGCATGTAGAGCTTGAGGTCCAGGGCGTTGTGGTAGGTCTCGAAGGGGCGGGCGGCGGCGCCACCGGCCACGGCCTGCATCATGGGCGTCTCCACTTCCATGAAGCCGCGCTCTTCGAGGAAGCGGCGGAACTCGCTCACGATCATGCTGCGCTTGCGGAAGATCTCGCGGGCGCGCTCGGTGACGATGAGGTCCACATAGCGCTGGCGGTAGCGGGTCTCCATGTCCTTGAGGCCGTGATACTTTTCCGGCAGGGGACGCATGGAGCGCGTGATGAGCTTGAGGTTGCGACAGGAGATGGTCAGCTCGCCCGTCTTGGTATGGAAAAGATGGCCGGACACGCCGACGATGTCGCCCACGTCCAGCTTCTTCACTACATTATAAACCTCTTCGGGCAGTTCCTCGCGGCTGGCGTAGCACTGGATGCGGCCGCTCTCGTCCATGATGTGGAAGAAGGCCACCTTGCCGAAGGAACGCAGCGAGACGATGCGGCCGGCGATGGCGAACACGTCCCCCTTGGCTTCCAGCTCTTCGGCGCTCAGGCTGCCGAAATTGTCCAGCACCCAGCTGACGGCATGTTCCTTGCGGAAATCATTGGGGAACAGCGGCACACCGGCGTCCAGCAGGTCACAGGCTTTGACGACGCGGTTTTTGATGACTTCGTTGAGCATGTCGCGCTCGGCAAAGCCCTCAAGCATGGGCATGAAATAGGCGGCGTGCTGCGACTTGGTATTCAGCTTGATCTTTTGCTTCTTAGGACTCTTTTCCCGGTTTTCCACTGCAAACTCCTGCTTCGGGCATGGCCCGGCCCTCTTTCGGGCTCAACGGTTGAATGGCTAGAGGTATGCCATTCAGGCCCCGTCGTCAAGGTTCGGGGCCGGGGGACCTCTGCGGCCCAAGGGTGCCTTTCGGCCAGGAAAATGATAAAGTAGTCATACTTGAATTTCATTGAAGCATAGTTTACCGTTTTCAAAACGTAACCCCGCAAGGACCAAACATGAAAAAATTGACCATCTCCTTTCTCGGCCGGGACTGTCCCGGCATCGTTTCCGCGGTAAGCCAGATCCTCGGGCAGACCGGCTGCAATATTATCGAGGTCACCCAGACCATCCTTTGCGGTGAGTTCGCGGCCATCTTTATCGTCCAGGCCCCTGAAAACGTGACGGAAGAATCCCTGCACACCCAGCTGGCCCTGGGCCTGGTGGATGCCAAGCTCGACCTTTCCGTGCTGGTGCGCCCGGCCGTAGAAGGCCGCTGGGAAGACTCCGTGGTCAGCCAGCCCTTCGTGGTCACGGTGGACGGCCCCGACCGCCCCGGCCTCATCGCTGCCATGAGCCGCGTCTTTGCCCGTCACGGCGTCAACATCGACAGCCTCAAGGCCGTTCTGGGCCAGGATCACAGCAATCACGCCCTGTTCGTGTTCGAGGTCAAGGTCCCCGAAAATGCGGACCTCGGCCGCCTGCGTCGCGAGCTGGCCAGCGAAGGCCAGGCCCAGGGCCTGCGCGTCAGCGTGCAGCACCGCGACATCTTCGAAGCCGTCCATCGTATCGGCTCCTTCTAGGATCCCGTCCGTCCCGGGAGCGCGGCAGGACCGCCTCCGCAAGTATCATAAGGAATATCCATGCTTTCTGAACGCGAAGTTATCAATACGCTCAACATGCTCCGCAACGAGCATCTGGACGTGCGCACCGTGACCCTGGGCGTGAGCCTGTTCGACTGTGTCAGCCACGACATCGACCTCTTCACCGGCAACGTCAAAGCCAAGCTGCACCGCTATGCCTCCCAGCTGGTCAACGTCTGCAACGAAGTGGGCGACAAGTACGGCATCCCGGTGGTCAACAAACGTATCAGCGTCAGCCCCATCGCCGTGGTGGGGGCCCCCTTCGGCCCCGACGGCATGGTGCGCGTCTGTCAGGCCCTGGACGAAGCGGCCAAGGAAGCCGGCGTCGACTTCCTGGGCGGTTTCTCCGCCCTGGTGGAAAAAGGTTTCGCCAACGGTGACCGCGCCCTCATCGAGGCCCTGCCCGAAGCCCTGGCCACCACGGACCGCATCTGCTCCTCCATCAACGTGGCCTCTTCCCGCTCCGGCATCAATATGGACGCCGTGGCCCTGATGGGCGAACAGATCCTCAAGGTGGCCCAGGCCACGGCCGACCGCGGCGGCCTTGGCTGCGCCAAGCTGGTGGTCTTCGCCAACATCCCGCAGGACGTGCCCTTCATGGCCGGTGCCTACCTGGGCGTGGGCGAGCCCGACGTGGTCATCAACGTGGGCGTCTCCGGCCCCGGCGTGGTCAAGAAGGCCATCGACCGCGCCCTGGAGCACAGCCGTAACGGCGGCAAGCCCATGACCCTGCTGGATGTGGCCGAAGTCATCAAGCGCACGGCCTACAAGGTGACCCGCGTGGGCGAGATGATCGGTAACGAAGTGGCCCAGCGTCTGGGCCTGCCCTTCGGCGTGGCCGACCTTTCCCTGGCCCCCACCCCGGCCGTGGGCGACAGCGTGGGCGAGATCTTCCAGAGCGTGGGCCTGTCCAGCATCGGTGCGCCCGGCACCACGGCCGTGCTGGCCATGCTCAATGATGCCGTGAAGAAGGGCGGCGCCTTCGCCTCCTCTTCGGTGGGCGGCCTGTCCGGCGCCTTCATCCCCGTTTCCGAAGACTCCAGCATCGAGGCGGCCGCCACCTCCGGCCTGTTGAGCCTGGAAAAGCTGGAAGCCATGACCAGCGTCTGCTCCGTGGGCCTGGACATGATCGCCATTCCCGGCGACACCCCGGCCAGCACCATTTCCGGCCTCATCGCCGACGAAATGGCCATCGGCATGATCAACCACAAGACCACGGCCGTGCGCGTCATCCCCGTGCCCGGCAAGGGCGTGGGCGAGGAAGTGAGCTTCGGCGGCCTGCTGGGCAAGGCGGCCATCATCCCCGTGCCCAAGGGCGATGCCAGCGCCTTCATCGGTCTGGGCGGCCGCATCCCGGCTCCCATCCATAGCCTGAAGAACTAGCCGGCAGCTAACGACAATAAGAAAAGGACGGGATATTTTCCCGTCCTTTTTGTTATGGGGAAGAAGGCGTCCGTCATTCCCCAACGTTCGGGCCGTTGATACGGACAGACGGCGGGCGAGTCCGGCAAATCGTTCGGGGGCCTCTCTCTTTTTATGGGGGCCGGCAACTGGATGCCTGGACACGCACAGGACGATAGCCGCCTGTTCTCATGCAGGCGGTTTTGCTTTTTGTTGAGCTGTGGCATCAGAAGGGCAGGGACGATGGCCGGAAGCGGCCGGACAGACAGGGGAGGGCATCGATGCCGGAAGGGAATTGTTTCCACTACGATCAGGCGGCTGTGGATCATCTAGCCCGCAAGGACAAAAAACTGGCAGCGGCCATGCAGGCCATCGGCCCGGTGCGCCGGGAGGTCATGCCGGATCTTTTCCAGGCTCTGATGCATGCCATCACGGGCCAGCAGATCAGCATGGCGGCCCAGCGCACGGTCTGGGGACGCTTGTGCGGCCTGCTGGGCGAGGTCACGCCGCAAGCCCTGCTGGCCCAGCCGCAGACGGCCTTGCAGGCGCTGGGGCTTTCCGCGCGCAAGGTGGACTACATGCGCGGCATCGCCCGGCAGGTGGTGGACGGGGAACTGGATCTGCCGGGCATGACCGCTCTGGAGGACGCCGAAGTCTGCCGCCGTCTTGCCGCCCTGCGCGGCATCGGCGTCTGGACGGCCGAGATGCTGCTGCTTTTTTCCCTGCAGCGGTCCGACATCCTGAGCTATGACGATCTGGCCATCCGGCGCGGCCTGCGCATGCTCTACCGCCACAAAGAGATGCCGCGCGAGCGCTTCGAGCGGTACCGCAGGCGCTTCTCGCCTTATGGTTCGCTGGCCTCGCTGTATCTGTGGGCCATCGCCGGCGGGGCATTGCCGGAGCTGGACGATCCGGCGGAGCGCAAAAAGGGGAGATCCCGCCCTGCCGCGAGCCTCAAAAGCACGGTGACGAAAGACTGAGCGGCCCCTTCCTTTGCCATGACAAGCCGCCCGCGTGCATCGCTTCTTTCCCACATTGGGCGACCGGCCGTGCTCCTGCCAGTCCATGAAGATAGGTGCCATGAAGAGAGCCGCATGGTGGGGCGCATCTTGCCGCGCCTGCCGGTTCTCCGGAATTTTGCACAAAAAAAGGCCCTGCGGTGTGTGTTCCGCAGGGCCTTTGCGTACGAGAAAAAGCCTACTTGAGGGCAGCGGCACCGGCCTTGGCCACGTTGGTGTCCTCGGCCACGCTACCACCGCTGACGCCGATGGCGCCCACGATGACGTTGTCGCGGATCAGCAGCTCACCGCCGCCGAAGATCACCAGACCGCCGTTGGTGGCTTCGATGCCGAACAGTTCCTGACCGGGCTGGGAAGCGGCGCCCAGCGTGGAGGTGGGCATGTTGAAGTAGCGGGCCGTGACGGCCTTCTTGGTGGAAACGTCGATGCTGCCGATGAAGGCGCCGTCCTGACGCACGAAGGCCTTCAGGTTGCCGCCCGCATCCACGATGGCGATATTCATGGGCACGCCCTGGGCTTTGGCCTTGACCAGAGCCGCATCGAGCACCTTCTGGGCTTCGGCCAGGGTCAGGTCGCCGGGGAGCTGGGTCGCGGGGGCCTTGGTCTTGGCCTGGGCCAGACCGGCGCAGAGAACGAGAGCCAGAACGAGAGGAACGATACGCTTCAGCATACAGGACTCCTTTTGCCCGCAAGGGCTGTTTTCTCCTGCTCTAGCACTCCGCCGGGGCATGGGCAAGCGGTAACTCTTTTTTTCATATGATGGTTGGGCAACCAATCATCGCCGCGCCGCAGCTCGTACGTCCGCTCCCTGTCCGCATCAGGGCCAAAACAAAAAAGCCGGAGCGCATGGCTGCCGGCCTGGTATCGAAACGGGACGGGAGGATCAGGCCCCAAGCAGATAGGGAGAGATAAAAAAGCGCCAGATCAGGGTGGCCAGCAGCAGGGAGAGCGAGATCCAGAGGAAGCGACGCACGGCTTCGGTACCGACCTTGATGGCCAGACGGCTGCCCAGCCAGTTGCCCGCGATGTTGGCGGCCATCATGGGCAGGCCAACGCTCCAGATGACGGCGCCGTTCCAGATGAAGAGGAACATGGCGCCGAGGTTGGAGGCAAAATTCATGACCTTGGACGTGGCCGAGGCTTCGAGGAGGCTAATGCGCAGGACCCAGTGCAGGGCCAGGATCAGGAAGCTGCCGGTGCCGGGACCGAAAAAGCCGTCATAGATGCCCACGATAAGGAAGCAGAGCGGCGCCAGTATCCAGTAACGGCGACCGGAGGTGAGCGGCGGATTTTTCTGCTCCTTCTTGGGCATGAGGGTGGCCAGCATGGCGAAGGGCAGCAGGAGCACCAGCACCTTGCCCAGCAGATCGGGCGAGATGTAGAGGGCCAGCTCGGTGCCGATACCTGCCCCTACCAGCGAAAAGCCCACGCCCAGCAGGGCCAGCCGCCAGAGGATGAGGTTGCTGCGGGCGAAGTTGAGCATGGCCACGCCGGTGCCCAGGCAGCAGCCCACCTTGTTGGTGCCCAGGGCCAGCTGGGGCGGCAGGCCGGAAAGCAGCAGGGCGGGGATGGTGATGAGGCCGCCGCCGCCCGCGATGGAATCGATGAAGCCCGCCACGAAGGCGGCGCAGGTACAGAAAAGGATGATAGCCGTGCTGACCATGCTACCATTCCTTGAAGATGACGTAGGCGGCCAGCACGATGAGGGCGAAACCCAGGATGTGGTTCCAGCGCAGGGTCTCGTGCAGGTAGAAGACGGAGAAGAGCGAGAAGACCGTCAGGGAGATGACCTCCTGGATGGTCTTCAGCTCCGCCGCATTGAAGTAGCCGTAACCGATGCGGTTGGCCGGGACCTGCAGCACGTACTCGAAAAAGGCGATGCACCAGCTGATGAAGATGACCATGGGCAGGGCCATGCTCTTGTGCTTCAGGTGACCGTACCAGGCGAAGGTCATAAAGACATTGGAGAGCACCAGCAGGCCGACTGTGGCGACCGGGACGGGGATCTGCATGACAGGCTCCTTGGAGCAGATAAAGAAAAAACGCCCATGTTTCCACAGGCGTTGAAATTTCTGGAGCCCTTGACCAGGATTGAACTGGTGACCTCATCCTTACCAAGGATGCACTCTACCGACTGAGCTACAAGGGCGTGCTCAACGAAGAAGACTTCTACGGAAAAACTCCCTCGGGGTCAAGCGATTTTTTCATTTTTTGCCGAGAAAAATTTTCAAGCCAATAACATATTGGAATATAACGATTAAATTATAGAACTTTGAGCGGGTAAGCCGGGCATAGGGGCTTGCAACGTCCGGCCGGCAGCGCGGGCGGCAGTTTTGGGAAAAAATTTCGGCGCCTGCGTGACAAGCGATGGCGGCAGAGGGGCATGGACGTAGCCTCTGGTGACCACACCATCTGCCGCATGCGGCCGGGCGGCATCGGCGCAGGCGGACACACGGGAGCCATGCAGGGAAAGGAGCATACGGAGATCCCGCTGACCCATCATTGGCAAGAGGGCTTTTACGCAGGATGAGGGGGCAGACAGCCTTTGCGTGAACGGCCTTTTCACGGACAGTCAGCGCACTGCCGTGGCAGGGCAAGGTGGAAAGGCCGGGGAAGAAGGAGGGGAGACGCCCACAAAAGAGCGAATCAAGACTGGGGCCCGCAGGTCGCACCTTTCGGGCAGACCACGGACCCAGATAAAAGTTTTAGGGGGGATGGGGGTGCAGGGGGAAGGGAGACCCTTTTCCAAAAGGGGCCCCTTCCCCTGCCAAAAGAATTCCCTAACGCTGTTCCAGCAGACGCATGATGCCCCGGAAGAGGGCGCGGCGGGCGTGGGGCGGACGCCGGTCATCTTCCTTGCGGGCTTCGGCCAGCAGTTTTTCCAGCTCCGGGCGTCCCGCGGCTTCGGCATCGGGCCAGGGGAAGGCCGCCAGAAGATCCTCCATGTCCGCCTCGGCAGCGGAGAGCAGCTTTTCGCGCCACTGTTCGGCCAGGTGCAGACGGGCGGCATCGGCCTGCTGGCCGTTCTTGCGGGCCTCGATGGCTTCGGCCAGCGGCCCGGCGTCCACCTCGCGCATGAGGCGGCCTATGAACTGCAGCTGACGGCGCTTGCCTTCACGGTTGCTGATGCGGGCATACAGGCGCAGGGCCTCCAGCAGATCGGGCGTCAGGGGCAGCCTGTCCAGTTCGTTGACGGGCAGCTTGGTCAGCTCGGCGCCCAGATCCTGCAGGGCCGAGCTCTGGCGCTTTTTGGCCGAGCGGCTGAGCTGTTCGGGGGCTTCCTGCCCGTTGGTCTCCACATCCCACTGATACTGTTTCTTGCGCGGCATCTTAGAGCACCACTCCCAGGATGACGCCCACCAGCACCAGCGGCGAGATGATGCCGTTGAGGGTGAAGAAGACCATGTTCACGCGGCTGAGGTCCTGCGGACGCATCAGATGATGTTCCCAGAACAGGATGGCGGACACACCGGCCCAGAGCACATACCAGGGCCAGGCCAGACCGGCGGCGATACCGGTCAGGAACAGGAAGATGGACGTGACGGCATGGGAGAAACCGGCAATGGCCAGCGCGGTGTCCGGGCCGTAGACCGAGGGCACGGAGCAGAGGCGGAAGGCCACGTCGAAATCATAGTCCTGGAAGGAATAGTAGATGTCGAAGGCGCCCACCCAGAAGGTCACGGCAAAGAAGAGCATGATGGGCCCCATGGCCAGGCCCTCGGGATTCACGGCCAGGGCCCCGGCCAGCGGCGCCAGGCCGAGGGTGGCCCCCAGCCAGAAGTGGCAGACGGCCGAGAAACGCTTGGTCAGACTGTAGACGGCGGCAAAGATCAGGGCAGGCACCGAGAGGATGAGACAGACCGTGTTGATGGCCGCACAGGCCAGCACGAAGATGGCCGCCATGACCAGGGAGAAGATCCAGGCCTGGCGCACGCTGATCTCGCCGGTGACCAGATGGCGGTTGGCGGTGCGGGGGTTCTCGCGGTCAAAGGGCAGGTCGAAGATACGGTTGATGCCCATGGCGAAGGAACGCACGCCCACCATGGCGATGGTCAGCAGGACGAGCTTGTCCCACGGCGGCATGCCGCCGGCGGCCATGACCGAACCGGCCCAGGCATAGGGCAGGGCGAAGATGGAGTGCTCGATGCGGATCATGCGGCAGAAGGAGACGAAGCCGCGGACGGAAAAACGTCCGCACAGCGCCCCCGGCCGGCAGGAAGGCAGGGAAAAACGGGGCAGGGTGAATTTGGGCAGTTTCATCAGGGATTAACCTCCACAGTCGGCGGGATCGCCGTGCAACTTGTCCAGCGCATGGGGCAGGGCGGGCAGGACAGCTTCCAGATTCTCCACGACAGCTTTGCGGCTGCCGGGCAGGTTGATGATGATGCTTTGTCCCAGCACGCCGGCCACAGCGCGGGAGATGGCCGCATGGGGCGTCTTGGCCAGGCTGGCCTGCATCATGGCCATGCTGAAGCCGGGCAGGGGATAGTCCAGCACCGCGGACGTGACCTGCGGCGAGATGTCGCGCGGGCCCACGCCCGTACCGCCGCTGGTGCAGATGACGTCATAGCCCTGGTTCAGGGCCAGGTCCACCAGCAGGGCGCGCAGCTGCACCGCATCATCGGGCAGCAGGAAGCCCTGGCTGTGGCACAGGGGCAGGGTATCGGCCACCAGGGCGGCCATGGCCGGGCCGCTGGTATCGTCGCGCATGCCCTGGGAGCCCTTGTCCGAAAGGGTCACCCAGGCCAGGGCACGGCCCGTGCGCCGCGTCTCGAGGCTGATCTCGCCCACGGGCAGATCCACCAGAGCGCGGGTCATCAGGCATTGCAGGGCGTGGCCGCCGTCATCGGCGGGCAGCCAGCAGCGGCCCGTGACGCGCAGCAGTTCCACATCGTTCGCATCATACAGGCCGGTGCCCACAGGGATGAAGGGGCACTGGCGCACCAGCGGGGACGCCAGACGATGGCTGGGCATCCCTGCGACCCGGGCCACGGACAGGGGCATGAGGCCCCCGGCGGAACAGGCTCGCAAGGCAACAGAAAGTTTCATGCATCCTCCACAAACTGCCGGGACGGCAGATAACGGCCGCTATTGTAGCGGCAAGCACAATAAGTTACAAGGACGGCAGCCGCGGCCCGTTCCCGGTGTCCGGCAAGATCAGAAAAGGAGTTTTCATGTCCACCACCCGCAGCCAGGACCAGACGCAGCACCTGCATGTGCTGGGGACCGGCAAGATGCCCGAATTGCAGGGCGGCCCCAGTACGGCGCTGCTGGAATCCTTCCCCAACCGTTACCCCCAGCGTCCCTACGTCATCAGCATCGCCTTCCCCGAGTTCACGTCCCTGTGCCCGGTGACGGGGCAGCCGGACATGGGCACCATCACCGTGGAGTACATCCCGGACCAGCTGTGCGTGGAATCCAAGAGCTTCAAGCTCTACATGTTCGCCTTCCGCAACCATCAGTCCTTCATGGAGACCATCACCAACACGGTGCTGGAAGACCTGTGGACCGTGCTCGAACCCTGCTGGTGCCGCGTCAAGGGCCTGTTCGTGCCCCGTGGCGGTACGCGCATCCATGTCTTTGCCGAGCAGTTCAAGGACATGCCCGAGGAAAAGGACGCCGCCGTCCGGGCCGCTGTCCAGGCCTGGCGTACGGAAAGCGATCCGCACAGACCATAACGCAGCTCCCTCCGGCAGGGCGCCTTTTCCTGCCGGAGGCTTTTTTCGATGTGCCGCGTGCCCGGTCCCGGTCCCAGCCGGCACCGGGACGTCTTTTTATTAAGGATATGCCCATGAGCCTTTCGCACGGCAATGCTCCCCGTCCTTCAGGCGGTGCCCGTATGGCCCGCACGGCCGGGATGCTGGCGTTGTTCACCCTGCTTTCCCGCCTGCTGGGACTGGTGCGCGACATGGGCATGGCCTGGATGGTGGGCTGCGGGCCGGTGGCCGATGCCCTGGTGGCGGCCCTGCGGCTGCCGCATCTGCTGCGCCGCCTGCTGGGCGAAGGCTCTTTGTCCATGACGCTCACGGCCTGGCTGGTGCGGCACGATGTGGCGCAAGGCCAGGGGGATCCGCTGCCCGCTCTGGCCTCCGGCCTGTTCCGGCGCCTCGTGCTGGTGCTGGGCGGCCTTGTCCTGCTGGGCATGCTGGCAGCGCCGCAATTGCTGGCCTTTCTGGCGCCCGCGCTTTCTCCTGAAGCCTTGGCGGAGGGCAGCAGCCTGCTCCGCCTTTGCCTGCCCTATGTTTTGCTGGCGGGGATGGCGGCCCTGGGCATGGCGGTGTTGCACTGCCGCGAAGTCTTCTGGCTGCCCGCGCTTTCGCCCGTCATCTTCAATGTGGTGGTCATCAGTGCCATGCTGGCGGGCTGGCTGGCGGGAGGCACAGAGGCTGTCCCGGCGGCACTGGCCGCGGGCATGAGCGCCGGGGGCCTGGCCCAGTGGCTGGCCCAATGGGGCTATGCCCGTCATGTATTCCCGGCGACCGCCATGGAGCGTCCGGCCGCCGCGCCCTCCGGCCGTGAGCTGTGGGGCTGCCTGGGGCGCTTGCCCCTGGGCCTGCTGGGGGCCGCCGCGCCGCAGCTGGTGATGCTGGCGGCCATGGGGCTGGCGGTGGGCAGCCAGATCGCGGGCCTGTACTATGCCGAGCGCCTGCTGGAGCTGCCGCTGGGCCTGATCGGTGCCTGCCTCGGCATGGCCAGTTTGCCGCGTTTGAGCCGTCTGGCCGGAGAAAAAGATTTTGCCGCCTTCCGGCGGGACATGGCCCTGGCCTTGCGCTGGGCCACGCTCTTGTCCCTGCCTGCGGCGGCGGGGCTGTGGGCCGTGGGCCCCTGCCTTGTGGACGTCCTGCTGCATCACGGGGAATTCGATGCCACGGGGGTGCGGCAGGTGACCCTGGCCCTTTGGGCGTACCTGCCCTGCCTGCCCGCCTGCGCGGTGAGCCGCTGCCTGCTGGCGGGCTGCAACGCCCTGGGCGACGTGCGCCTGACGGCCTTGTCCTCGCTGCTTGCCGTTGTTTTTACGCTTGCAGGCGGGGCGTGGCTGTTACATAGTATGGCAAGGGACATATATTTTTGTTTGCCGGCTGCGGCGGCCAGTGCGGCCCTGTGGGGACAGACCGTCTGGCTGTGGCGGGGGCTGCGTCGACGTTTGCGGCCTTTGCTGCCCGCGCCGGCGCTTCTGGACGGCATGGCCTGTCTGCGGCATGTGCTGGCCGCGGGCGCGGCAGCCGCAGCTGCCCTGGTGGTCCTGCGCCTGTGCGGCATGGTCTGCCCGTTGCAGGAGCTGCTGTCCGTCGTGCCGGTCCTGTTGCCCGGGCTGCCCGCCATGGCGGGCCTGGCTCTGTCCATCGGGGCCGGATGTTGTGCCTGGGGGAGCGCCCTCGTTCTGCTTGGGGACGCCGATACGCGTATGCTGGCACATAAGCTGCGCACAAAATTGCAAGGAGATTCCCGCTCGTGAAGCGGTCAGTTCTTATTTTCCTGACCAGATACCGCCGCTGGGTGGCCCTGGCCTGCTGGCTTTTGGCCATATTGCTCTTTCTGGCGCAGGCAGCGTGGAACATCATGGCTGAACGCGATGCCGCACAGAACCGTCTGCAGAACGAGGCAGGCCGGGTGGCCAGCCGTTTCACCCATCTGCTGGGACTGCACGGGGAACTCACCGCCGTTTCCACGGACGCCCTGGTGACGGGGCTCATGGAGGATCAGCGCCTGTACGCCGTGACGGTGCAGGTGGGGGACAGTCTTTTTTCCGGCCAGCGTCGCAATGCGCACTGGGAGGCCGTGCCCTGGGACGGCGAGATCACGGAGAACACCGTGCAGGGCATGAGCCCGCTGCGCCGGGAAGGGCAGCCCGTGGGCACGGTGGAGGTCTATCTTGCCCGCCGCCTGGTGCAGGAAGGTTCGGACAAGGTCATGCAGCGCGAGACCTGGCGCTTCATCATCAATACGCTGCTGCTCAGCGTCTTTCTGGCGGCGCTGTACTGGCACTGGGGCGATCTGAGGCGCCTGCACTCTTTGGGGCTGCAGCTTTTGCGCAAGCAGGGCGATCCGGAGCCGGAAAAATCCGACGACCGGAAGTGGCGGCCCGTTTCCGGTGAGGATGTCGCCGCCCCCGAGGACGCTCTGCCGGTGGATGCCATCCGCGGCAGGCATTTCCAGCAGGGGAACCCCGCAAGCTGGCATATGACCGCGGCCCTGTTCCGCCAGACCTTTGCCCATGCGCCCATGCTCATGATGCGCCTGTATGCGGAAGATGAGCTGGAAGGGCTGTGCCATCTGGGGCGGATGCTGCTTGCCGCAGCGCCCTGCCTGGGGGCTGTGCGCCTTGAGGACAGCGCCCGCGAGATGCTCGATGCGCTGGAGGATCCCGGCTGTGAGGCGCGTGCGCTGGCCGTGGAGACCTGTGCGGCTGATCTTGAAGAAGTTTTGCAGGCCCTGAGCGGGGCCGCAGTGAAATAAGGAGAGACTATGGGCTTTTTTTCCGCAGTAAAAAAGTTTTTTGGTGGGGGCACCGAGGAAACGAAAGAAACGCAGGCCGCGGCAGTCGAGAAGGAAGCGGCCGCAACGTCTGTTGCCCCGGAGGAGCCTGCCGCTGATACCGGGAGCGCCGTAGCGGAGCCGGAAAGCACGCCGGAACCGGAGAGCGTCCCGGCGGCTGAAGAAGTCGTTGCCCCTGCTGAAGACGCATCTGCGGACGAGGCCCCGGAAGACGAGGCCGCCCCCGTTGCCGGGGATGTCGAACAGGTGGCGCCGGAAGCTGAAGCCGCGGTCGCGGATGGGCCCGTGGTGGAAGTGCCCGCCGCTGAAAGCGATGGCCCTGCCGCCGGTGCCGCAGAGGAGGGCGGGAGCGTCGAGGCTGCCGTGACGGTGGCGCCTGCCGACCAGCCTGCGGCGTCCGAAGCTCCGGCAGAAGCCGAGAGCACTGTGGCGGAAGGGGAACCTGTGGCGGAAGCTGAGGTGCCGACGCTTCTGGATGAGTCCTCCGTGGAGGCCGAAAGCGAACCGGTCGCCGAAGCGGAAGAAGCCCCGGCTGCTGTGGTGGAAGATGAAATTCCTTCGGTCGTGGAGCCCGTGGCGGAAGCGGCTGCCGAGGCTGCGGCGCCGGAAGAAGCTTCCGGTGATGCCGCTGCAGAAGCGGGTGCCCCCGAACAGGATGGCGTCAGTTCGGAAGCGATTGCTTCGGAAGCTGAGGCTGCGGAAGCCGAAGTTGTCGAGATGTGCGAAGAGCCGGCCGGCGCTGATGCGGCTCCCGTGGATGCTGTGGAAGAATCCCCTGCCGAAGAGGAAGAGGCCCCTGCCGAAGCGGAAGCTGTGGCTGCCGAGGCTGAGACCGTTGTGGAGACTGCCCGGGAAGAGGAAGAAGAACCGCTGCCTGAGGCCGTGACCGGGGCCGATGCCGCCGAGATGGCTGATGCGGCCGGGGACGATACGACCACTGTGACCCCTGTTGAAGCCGGTGAAGCTGCCGCTGAAGAAGCTGCCGAAGCCGGAACGGATGTTGTGGAAGAGGATGCTGCCCGCGACGAGGTCCGCGAAGAAGCGGAAGAAAAGTCCGAAGCGGCTGCACCTCGTCGCAGCTGGTGGCAGCGCATCTTCGGCAGTGATGAAGATACGGCCCGGCCGGAAGCCGCTGCCCCTGCTGGCGAGGCTGAGGAAACGCCTGTTGCGGTGGAGCAGGAGGCGGACGAAGACGTCCATTCTGAAACTGCCGTAGCGGAAGCAGATACGGATGAACGTGCCGCGGCTGCCGCTGAAAGCACGGAACAGGAACCTCCGGCCGAGGTGGAAGAAGACACGGAGAGCGCTGCTACGCCGGACCAGGACGAGCCCGTCGCTGAGGTCGTGGCCGATGCGGCCCTTGCCGCCACTGCCGTTGCTGCGGCGGCTGCCACGGCCGAGCGTCCCACCGCGCCCGCGCTGGAGACCTGCGGTCTCGATCCCGCTCTGGCCCAGTCCATGATCCTGCGTCTGCGCGAGGCCGAACCGCGCCTCTCCGTCTGGCTGGGCATCGTGCTGGAAGGTGTGGAAGAAGCCGGGGACGAACTCTGGAAGCGTCTGCGCTTCCTGCTGCGTTCGCTGGATGCGCCCGCCGCCGAAGTGGACGCCTTCGTGGATGATTTCCGTGGCTGGCTGGAGCGTATGGAATATGTGCAGCTGGACGAATTCCGCTCCGAGTTGCAGTATCGCCTGACCCTGGCCCTGGACATGGAGGACGAGGAAGACGAGCGCAGCCGCCTGTTCCTCAAGATCAGCGAAGGCCTGAGCCGTACCCGCGAGCAGTTCTCCCGCCGTCTGGACAGCCTGTTCAGCAGCCACGGCGAACTCAACGAAAGTTTCTGGGAAGAACTGGAAGAGCTCTTCATCATGGCCGACCTGGGCTACGAACCTTCGCTGGAGCTGGTGGAGCGTCTGCGTGAACGGGCCCGCAAGGAGAACGTGACCCGCGTGGAAGACGTACGCGGCCTGCTCATGGCCGAAGTGGACGAGATCTTCCGTCTGCCGCGTCGCATCAGCGCCGTGAACCCGCCCGAAGTGGTGCTCTTCATCGGCGTCAACGGCGTGGGCAAGACCACCACCATCGCCAAGCTGGCCCATCGTGCCCGCATGCAGGGCAAAAAGGTCATGATCGCCGCGGCCGACACCTTCCGTGCGGCGGCCATCGAGCAGCTGCAGGTCTGGGCCGAGCGCGTGGGCGCGCTCTTCCATGCCCGCCCCGCCGGTTCCGATCCGGCCTCCGTGGCCTACGAAGCCATGGATCGCGCCCTGGCCGAAAAGGTGGACATCCTCTTTGTGGATACCGCCGGCCGCCTGCAGACCAAGGTCAACCTTATGGAAGAGCTGACCAAGATCCGTCAGGTGCTGGGCAAGAAGCATGAAGGTGCGCCGCACCGCTGCATCCTGGTCATCGACGCCACCACCGGCCAGAACGCCCTTTCGCAGGCCAAGCTCTTCAAGGAAGCCGCCGGTGTGGACGAGCTCATCCTCACCAAGCTGGACGGTACGGCCAAGGGCGGTGTGGCCATCGCCGTGGCCATGCAGGAAAAGCTGCCCATCACCTATGTGGGCCTGGGCGAAAAGCTCGAAGACCTGCGGCCCTTCAACGGTGCCGACTATGCCCGCGCCCTGCTGGGCGACCTGGATCAGGGCAAGTAGCGCTGACTTTAGTATGATGCAGACGAGAGGGGAGGGGGCTTTTCCTGCTGGGGAAAGTCCCCTCCCGCTTTTTTGGGGAAAAAACGCTGTACCGGGCTGTGGATCTCGCCCGCTATCCTGGGCAGCCGTCACATCCCGCTCCCGGATCTTGCGGGAGGAAGGCCTCCAACAATCGAAGCAAAGCTTTTTCGTCACGCTGTTTGCCTCTGCGGCAGAGGGCGCTTGGGGCAGCCCCGATCCGTGATGTCGCTGGGGATCTTTTTTGCTTCATGGAGCCACAGGTCGTGTGTTTTTCGCTTCGGCCTGTGAAAAAGTCCCCACTCCGGCGGATGGCAAGATATATTTTATGACATGCCTCTTTTATCCGCATCTGAGCTCCGCTTTTTTCTTGCCGGAACGGGAAAATCAGCAATAGCGCGAAAAAAAATCCCTCTCGCAGTGAAAAAAACTTGACGCATCGCCCCATTCCCGATAGAAGGAACCTCGCCTTGAGCAACAAGGCTGTTCCCTGGACGGCAGGGAAGGGCAGATTGAGTCTGTCCTGATGCACCCAAAGCGGTCGCTCCGCGGCGGGTTTTGACATGTGCAGGCGTTACCAGATGCCGAGACAATGTCGAGCCGTTCCAGCCCACACAGCGGATCCCACCTGGCGATCAGGTGACCCCGGGCTGTAAAGGTAAGGGGGGATGTTCCCCCATTTGGTGACCCTGCGGGACCACCCTCGTCACTGCTTCAGTCAGTGACAGGCCTGGGCTACGCCGGGAAGCATCACACGGATGATGCAGGCACGCTCAGGCGTCCGTACCTTCCGATATATCTGATTCCTTCAGATTCTGTGATGTGCGCTGCTTCAAGCGCTTCTCTTCCCCAAGTTGTTGCCCAGTCTCCCCAACGGGTGAGGCCGACCTTCGGGCCCGTGGTTTTTGGCCCGCGCAAAGCTGTTAAGAAACCTGCGCCGAACCCAACCGGCCAGGATTTTTCAAACGGAGTAGGCAACAATGACGACAGTTAGCAGTGATCGCATTCGGATCAAGCTCAAAGCCTACGATTACCGCATCCTGGACAAGGCTGTTGCGGAAATCGTGGATACGGCGCGCAATACCGGTGCCGGTGTGGCCGGGCCCATCCCGCTGCCCACCAATATTCATAAGTACACCATTCAGCGTTCCGTGCATGTGGACAAGAAGTCCCGTGAGCAGTTCGAAATGCGCATCCACAAGCGGCTTATGGACATCCTTGAACCCACGCAGCAGACCGTTGACGCCCTCGGCAAGCTTTCCCTGCCCGCTGGCGTGGACGTTGAAATCAAGCTCTAGTGAGAGGCAGTCATGGCTGAGAAAATGGGAATTTTGGGTCGTAAACTTGGTATGACCCGCATTTTTGCCGGTGACGGCGCCGCTGTGCCCGTCACGGTGATTCAGGCCGGGCCCTGCCCCGTCACCCAGGTGAAGACCGTTGAAACCGACGGTTACAACGCTCTGCAGATCGCGCTGACCGAAGACAAGGAAAAGCACGTCAGCAAGGCCATGAAGGGCCACTTCGCCAAGGCCGGCACCGGCCTGTACCGCGAACTGCGTGAAATCCGCCTGGAAAACGCCCCTGAAATGGAACCCGGTCAGGAACTGACCGTGGAAATGTTTGCTACCGGCGACAAGGTCAAAGTGACCGCCAAGAGCATCGGTAAGGGCTACCAGGGCCGTATGCGCCGTTGGAACTTCGCCGGTTCCAAGGATACGCACGGTTGCGAAAAAGTGCACCGTAACAACGGCTCCATCGGTAACAACACCTTCCCCGGCCACGTGTTCAAGGGCCGTAAGATGGCTGGCCATTGGGGCAACGAAACCGTGACGGAAATGGGCCTTGTGATCGTTGACGTTCGTCCCGCCGACAACGTCATCCTGGTCAAGGGTTCCGTGCCCGGCCCCAAGAACGGGCTGGTGCTGATCCGCAAGCAGTAGAGGAAGCACAACAATGGCTACCGTGAAAGTTTATGACCAGAACAAGCAGGAATGCGGCGAACTGACGCTTTCCGCCGACGTGTTTGAAGTTGAGGCTCGTCCCGAGATCCTCAACCTCGTGGTGCGTGCCCAGATGGCCGCCAAGCGCGCCGGTACCCACATGGCCAAGACCCGCGCCTTCGTTTCCGGCGGCGGCGTGAAGCCCTGGAAGCAGAAGGGCACCGGTCGCGCCCGTTCCGGCTCCAATCGTTCGCCCGTGTGGCGTGGCGGCGCCATCGTGTTTGGCCCCCGGCCCCGCGATTACAGCTTCAAGGTCAACAGCAAGGTGCGCGCCCTGGCCATGAAGATGGCTCTGTCGAGCCGTCTGGCCGCCGAAAACCTGCTGGTGGTCAAGGGCATCGAACTGCCCGAAGCCAAGACCAAGCATTTTGCCAAAGTGGCCGGTACTCTGGGCCTGAACAAGGCTCTCATCGTGACCGCCGAGGAAAGCGAAGCCCTGACCCGCTCCGCCCGCAACATCCCCGGCATCACGCTGACCACGCCTGATCGTCTGAGCGTGCTGGAGATCCTCCGCCACAAGCAGCTGGTCCTGCTGGAAGGCGCCGTGGCGCCCGTGCAGGCCCGCTTTGAAAAATAAGAGGGGCAACTCATGGAATTCACCCAGGTTCTTATCAAGCCCCTGCTGACGGAAAAGACCACCCTGCTGAAGGATGAGTCCCGTCAGGTGGCTTTCTATGTTCATCCCGGCGCCAACAAGCTTGAAATCAAGCAGGCCGTGGAAAAGGCTTTTGATGTGAAAGTTGAAGCGGTCAACGTGGTTCGCAAGGCTCCCTCCAATCGGGAACGCCAGGGTCGCGTGGTGGGCCGTAAGCCCGGCTGGAAGAAGGCCTATGTGACCTTGCGCCAGGGCGATAAAATCGAGTTCTTCGAGGGAGTGTAAAATGGCTGTCCGTAAGCTGAAACCGACCTCCGCCGGGCGTCGTTTCCAGACGGTTTCCGACTTTGCGGAAATCACCCGGACGACCCCTGAGAAGTCGCTCACCGTGGGCCTGACCAAGAAGGCCGGCCGCAACAACCGTGGCCGCGTGACCAGCCGTCGTCGTGGCGGCGGTGTGAAGCGCCTGTACCGCATCATCGACTTCAAGCGTAACAAGTTCGGCATCGCCGCCAAGGTTGCGCACATCGAATACGACCCCAACCGTACCGCCCGTATCGCCCTGCTCCACTACGTGGACGGCGAAAAGCGCTACATCATCGCTCCTGTGGGTCTGAAGCAGGGCGACGTGGTGCTGGCCGGTGAAGGTGCCGACATCAAGCCCGGCAACGCCATGCAGATGTCCCGCATCCCGGTGGGTACCGTGATCCACAACGTCGAGCTGTACCCCGGCAAGGGTGGCCAGCTCTGCCGCGCCGCTGGCACCTACGCCCAGCTCGTGGCCAAGGAAGGCAAGTACGCCCTGCTGCGTCTGCCCTCCGGCGAAGTGCGCAAGGTGCTGGCTTCCTGCGTGGCCACTGTGGGCCAGGTGGGCAACATCCAGCACGAAAACATCTCCCTGGGCAAGGCCGGCCGCAACCGCTGGCTGGGTCGCCGTCCTCAGGTCCGCGGTGTGGCCATGAACCCCATCGACCATCCCCTGGGCGGTGGCGAAGGCCGCAGCTCCGGTGGTCGTCATCCCGTGTCGCCCTGGGGTATGCCTGCCAAGGGCTTCAAGACCCGCGACAAGAACAAGGCTTCTTCGCGCCTTATCATTAAGCGCCGCGGCCAGAAGTAGGAGTAGCAGATGCCCAGATCTTTGAAGAAAGGGCCGTTCATCGACGGCCACCTGATGAAGAAGGTTGACGCTGCGGTGGCCTCCAATGACCATCGCGTGGTGAAGACCTGGTCGCGCCGCTCGACCATCCTGCCCGAAATGGTGGGTCTGACCTTTGCGGTGCACAATGGCAAAAAGTTTGTGCCGGTGTTCGTGACCGAAAACATGGTGGGTCACAAGCTGGGCGAATTCTCGCCCACCCGTACCTTCCACGGCCACGCCGCTGACAAGAAGGCCAAGGCCGGCAAGAAGTAGGGTAGAGATATGGAATCCAAAGCTATCGCGAAATTCCAGCGCGTGTCGCCCCGCAAGACCCGCCTTGTGGCCAAGAACGTGCAGGGCAAGGGTGTGGAAGAAGCCATGAACATTCTGCGCTTCACCCCCAACAAGCCCGCCGGCGTGCTGCTGAATGTGCTCAAGAGCGCCGTGGCCAATGCCTCCCAGCTGGGTGGCGTGAACGTGGACGCCATGGTCATCAAGGAAGTCATCGTGAACGAAGGCCCCACCTGGAAGCGCTTCATGCCCCGCGCCCAGGGCCGTGCCACCAAGATTCACAAGCGTACCAGCCACGTTACCGTTATACTCGCAGAAGGGCAGGAATAGGCTATGGGTCAGAAAGTTCATCCGTTTGGCTTCCGGCTGGGGTACAACAAGAACTGGCAGTCCCGCTGGTTCAGCAAGAAGGACTACCCTGCCTTTGTGTTTGAAGACAGCAAGATTCGCGCCTATGTGAAGAAGCTCCTGTATCATGCGGGGCTGGCCAAGATCGAAATCGAACGCGCCGGTGGCAAGATCCGTCTGATCCTGTCCACTGCCCGTCCCGGTATCGTCATCGGCCGCAAGGGCGTGGAAATCGAAAAGCTGCGCGGCGACCTCCGCCAGAAGTTTGGCCGTGAGTTCTCGCTGGAAGTGAATGAAATCCGTCGTCCCGAAGTGGAAGCCCAGCTCGTGGCCGAAAACATCGCCCAGCAGCTGGAACGCCGCGTGGCCTTCCGTCGCGCCATGAAGCGCACGGTGTCCATGGCCCGCAAGTTCGGTGGCGAAGGCATCAAGGTGACCTGCTCCGGTCGTCTGGCGGGCGCTGAAATCGCCCGTACCGAATGGTACCGTGACGGTCGCGTGCCGTTGCAGACCCTGCGCGCCGACATCGACTACGGTTTTGCCGAAGCGCACACCACCTACGGCATCATCGGTGTCAAGGTGTGGATCTACAAGGGTGAAATCCTTGACAAAGAGGTTGATCAGTAATGCTCGCGCCTAAGAAAGTTAAATTCCGTAAATGGCAGAAGGGCCGCCTGCGTGGCCTGGCTAGCCGCGGCGCCTCCATCGCCTTTGGCGATATTGGCCTGAAGGCCGTGCAGCACGGTCAGTTGTCCAGCCAGCAGATTGAAGCCGCCCGTATCGCCATGATGCGTCACATCAAGCGTGGCGGTAAGGTCTGGATCCGCGTGTTCCCCGACCGCCCCGTGACCGCCAAGCCTCTTGAAACCCGTCAGGGTTCCGGTAAGGGTGCTCCGGTGGGCTGGTGCGCTCCGGTCAAGCCCGGCCGCGTGCTGTACGAAATCAAGGGCGTCAGCCTTGACCTGGCTCGCGAGGCTCTGACCCGCGCCGCCCACAAGCTGCCCGTGAAGACCATCATCGTGGTGAGGGAGGGCCTGTAGTATGGCTGCCAAGAAGAACGAAAAAGCCGCCATGGCCACTGCCGCCGAGCTGCGCGACATGAGCGTCGAAGAGCTGCGTGCCAAGCTGGCCGAACAGCGCGAAGAACTCATGACGGCCCGTTTCAAGCATGCCACCGCGCAGCTTGAAAAGACTTCCGAGCTCAAGGCCATGCGCCGTCAGGTGGCTCGCATTTCCACCGTTTTGACTGAAAAGGAATAGAGGGGCTGAACCATGCAAGCTCTGGAAAATCGCAAGGGCAGAACCCTCACCGGTATCGTTGTCAGCGACAAGAACGACAAGACCATCGTCGTGCGCGTTGAAACGCTGGTGAAGCATCCTCTGCTCAAGAAGTATGTGAGGCGCCGCAAAAAGTTCACGGCTCATGATCCCATGAACGAATGCGGCATGGGCGACAAGGTTAAAATCGTGGAGTTCCGCCCCATGTCGCGCAACAAGCGCTGGCATCTGGTCTCCATCATCGAAAAGGCTGTGTAGGGTAGAACCATGATCCAGGTAGAATCGACTCTTCAGGTGGCCGACAACAGCGGCGCCAAAAAGGTGGCCTGCATCAAGGTGCTCGGTGGTTCCCACCGCCGTTACGCTTCCGTGGGCGACATCATCGTCGTGTCCGTCAAGGAAGCCATGCCCCACAGCAAGGTCAAGAAAGGCGACGTCATGAAGGCCGTTATCGTGCGCACTGCCAAGGAAGTGCGTCGCATGGACGGCTCCTACATCAAGTTCGACGGCAACGCCGCTGTCCTGCTCTCCAACCAGGGCGAACCCGTGGGTACCCGTATCTTCGGACCCGTCGCTCGTGAGCTGCGCGCCGCCAACTTCATGAAGATCATTTCTCTTGCCCCCGAAGTGCTGTAGGAGATGACTATGAAAACGTATCGCATCCGCAAGGACGACAAGGTGATGGTCATCACCGGCAAGGACGCGGGCAAGATCGGCAAGGTGCTCAAGGTTCTTCCCAAGAAGGACCGCGTGCTGGTGGAAAAGGTGAACGTGGCCAAGCGCCACATGCGCCCCAACCCCTATGCCCAGCAGCCCGGTGGCATCGTGGAAAAGGAAATGCCCATCCACGTGTCCAACGTGATGGTGGTGTGCTCCGCTTGCGCCAAGCCGACCAAGGTGGGCTACAAGTACATTGAGTCCGAAGGCAAGCAGAAAAAAGTGCGCTTCTGCAAGAAGTGCAACGAAGTTATGGAATAAGGTGATACGATGACACGCCTTGAAAAGATTTATAGAGAGAAAGTGGTTCCGGTACTGCAGAAGGAGTTCAACTACTCCTCCTCCATGCAACTGCCCGGCATCGAGAAGATCTCTCTGAACATCGGTCTCGGCGCCGCCAGCCAGAACAACAAGCTGATGGAAGAAGCCGTGGCGGAACTGACCGCCATCGCCGGACAGAAGGCCGTGGTTACCCGCGCCAAGAAGTCCATCGCTTCCTTCAAGCTGCGTGAAGGCATGCCCATCGGGGCTCGCGTCACCCTGCGCAAGGATCGTATGTGGGACTTCCTGGACAAGCTGATGAACTTTGCCCTGCCCCGCGTGCGTGACTTCCGCGGTATCCCGGACCGTGGTTTTGATGGTCGCGGCAACTTTACCCTGGGCATCAAGGAACACACCATCTTCCCCGAAATGGAAGCTGACCGTGTGGAAAACCCCAAGGGCATGAACATCACCATTGTCACCTCGGCGACCACGGACAAGGAAGGCAAGTTCCTTCTGGACCAGCTGGGCATGCCGTTCCGCAAGTAGGAGTAGAGCTATGTCCCGTACCGCTCTTGAAGTGAAGGCTTCCCGTAAGCCCAAGTTCAGCTCCCGCGCCTACAATCGTTGCCCCATCTGCGGGCGTCCCCGGGCCTTCATGCGCCAGTTCGGCATCTGCCGTATCTGCTTCCGCAACATGGCCCTGCGCGGCGAACTGCCCGGTGTGCGTAAATCCAGCTGGTAATCCGCATCCCGGACTGATCTGAAAGATGGAGGGACTCCGAAAGGGGTCCCTCTTTCCGTTTCCGGAGAAGGGCAGGGGAGAGGGGACTGTGCCCCGGCGTTTCCTGCATCCGGCGGGCGGCCCCGGGCAGGAAGGTCCCTTGTCCGCATCCGGGGGCGCAGTCTTACATGGTTTCCGGCTTCCGGGGAGGGACGTATCCTCTTTCGCGATACGTTCTTCACCCGGCCGGTCTCCTTCCTCTTGCAAATTTTGCTTGCTTCCCGATGCCAGATGGGCTATCTGCCCCTGCGCGCCGTACGCCGTACCATGCCGGAAAGTCCGGTGGAGCCGGCCATGCGGCGCGGGTCGCACCGGAGACGGGCGGGACTCCTGCAGTGGAGCAGCCCCGTTTTCATTCATGGTGCGGCGATCCGGTGCCTGGTCCCTCGCATGCAGGCCGGGATGCCCCGGCAGGACCGGCGCCGGCATGACTCGGGAACGCCCTGGAAAGAGCGGATTTTCAGGCCGCGAGCAAAAAAAACATTGCTTTTTGCTCCGGTTTGGGATATGGACTTTCGATTGTGTGCGGGAAGTGGCGGCATGGGGCCGCTAACCCCTCACGAAACCAACCTTAGGAGCTATCGATGTTGACAGATCCTATTGCGGATATGCTGACCCGTATCCGCAACGCACATTTGGCCCTGCACAAGGAAGTGAATGTGCCGCGCTCGAAGATGAAAGAAGCCTTAGCCGCCATCCTCAAGCAGGAAGGTTACGTCGAAGACGTGGCTATCGACGACCGCAACATTACCATCACGCTGAAGTACCAGAAGGGCAAGGCCGTCATCTCCGGCCTGAAGCGCGTCAGCACCCCCGGTCGCCGCGTGTATGTGGGCGCTCACCAGATCCCCAAGGTGCAGAACGGCCTCGGCATTTGCATTCTGTCCACGTCCAGCGGTGTGCTGGACGGCATGACCGCCCATGAAAAGAAGGTGGGCGGCGAACTTCTGTGTGAAATCTGGTAGGGGTGCACCATGTCTCGTATCGGCAAACAGCCCATTACCGTTCCCGCTGGCGTTGAAGTCAAGATCGGAACGGATGTTGTGGAAGTGAAGGGCCCCAAGGGTACGCTGCATACCCCTGTGTGCAGCCTGCTGAATTATGACCTCACCGACGGTGTGCTGACCCTGACCCGCGTGGAAGACGACCGTCACAGCCGTGCTCAGCACGGTCTGCGCCGCACCCTGCTCGCCAACTGCATCGAAGGCGTGACCAAGGGCTTCTCCAAGTCCCTGGAAGTGATCGGCGTGGGCTACCGCGTTGCCGTCAAGGGCAACCTGGTGGAACTGTCCGTGGGCTTCTCCCACCCCGTGCTGGTGGAACTGCCCGAAGGCATCCAGGCCAAGGCCGAAGGTCAGATCCTGACCATCAGCGGCGCCGACAAGGAACTGGTGGGCGAAATGGCCGCCAAGATCCGTCGCATCCGCAAGCCCGAACCCTACAAGGGCAAGGGTATCAAGTATACCACCGAGACCATCCGCCGCAAGGTCGGTAAGTCCGGCGGCAAGAAGTAGGTAGGGATTGCGTCATGAAGCTTACCAAGAATGAATCCCGTCAGCGCCGCAAGGTCCGCATTCGTAAAAAGGTGCAGGGTACCGCCGAACGTCCCCGTCTGGTGGTGTACCGCTCCAACATGCACATCTACGCCCAGATCGTGAACGATCAGGAAGGCGCCACCCTGGTCGCCGCCTCCACCCTCAGCCTGGCCAAGACCGAAGCCGGTATGCATTGCAACCTGGCCGGCGCCGAGAAGGTGGGCATGGAAATCGCCCGTCTTGCCAAGGAAAAGAACATCACCCAGGTGGTGTTCGATCGCAACGGGTACCTTTATCACGGTCGCGTGAAAGCCGTGGCCGACGGCGCCCGCGAAGGCGGCCTGGAGTTCTAATATGCGTCAGGAAAATACCGAAACCAAACAGAACGAATTGGGCGAAATCGAAAAGATCGTCTCCCTGAACCGCGTGGCCAAGGTGGTCAAGGGCGGTCGCCGTTTCAGCTTCAGCGCCCTTGTGGTGGTGGGCGACGGCAAGGGTGGCGTGGGCTACGGCCTGGGCAAGGCCCAGGAAGTGCCCGAAGCCCTGCGCAAGGCCACTGAACGCGCTCGCAAGAACCGCGTGCAGATTCCTCTGGTGGAAGGCACCCTGCCTTACGAAGTGCTGGGCCGCTTCGGCGCTGGTCGCGTCATGCTGAAGCCCGCCTCCGAAGGTACCGGTATCATCGCCGGTGGTGCCGTGCGTGCCGTCATGGAAGCCGTGGGCGTGCGTGACGTCCTGGCCAAGGCCATCGGCACCAACAACCCCCATAACGTGCTGCGTGCCACCATGCAGGGCCTGATCTCCCTGCGCAGCGCTGACGAAGTGTCCGAGCTGCGTGGCAAGAAGCTCGAAGCCCCGAGGAAGTAAGTCATGGCTGAAATTACGGTCAAACTCGTGCGTTCTCGCATCGGCACCACGCCGGCCCAGCGCAAGCTGCTGGACTCCCTTGGCCTCAAGCGTCGCGAACAGGTCAAGTCGTTCAAGGACACCCCGGCCATCCGGGGCATCATCGCCAAAGTTTCGCACCTTGTGGCCCTGGTGGACTAGTCCACGGCCGCAGGAGGAGTATATATCATGCAACTGCACAATCTCTTTCCCTTCCCGGAAGAGCGCAAAACCCGCCGTCGTGTGGGCCGTGGTTCCGGTTCCGGCCTGGGCTGCACCGCTGGCAAGGGTAACAAGGGTCAGAACGCCCGTGCCGGCGGCGGTGTGCGTCCCGGTTTCGAAGGCGGCCAGATGCCCCTGCAGCGTCGTCTTCCCAAGCACGGCTTCAAGAACTTCCCCTTCAAGGTGACCTACGACGTGATCAATCTGGACCGTCTGCAGGAAGCCTTTGAAGGCAAGAGCGAGATCACCCTGGACGACATCTACGCCCGCGGCTTGGCCCGTCTGGGCGCGCCCGTGAAAGTGCTTTCCCGCGGCGAAGTGAAGTCGGCCATCAAGGTGGAAGCTCACAAGTTCAGCCAGGCCGCTGCGGAAAAGATCCGCAACGCCGGCGGCGAAGCCACCGAACTTGAAGCTGCACAAGCGGCTGAGTAATTATGCGCCATGCCGGTAACGGCAGGCGGATGTCTTTGACCCCGCGCCGGAATGGGCGCGGGGTAAAGACGCTCCCGCGCATATGCGTCCCTTACAGCGTAAAAGGTAACGAGTGATTCATGGCATCAGCATCGGTTAATCCCCTCGGACAATCTTCTCTGGCCAAGCGCCTGGGCTGGACCTTCCTCCTTCTGTGCTGCTACAGAATCGGTGTGCATGTGCCCATCCCCGGTGTGGATGCCGCGGCCCTGGCCGCGTACTTCAAAAGCCTGTCGGGAACGTTGTTCGACATGTTCGACATGTTCTCCGGTGGCGGCCTGTCCAACGTGTCCGTCTTCGCTCTGGGTGTCATGCCCTACATCTCGGCGTCCATCATCATGCAGCTTTTGCAGGTGGTGAGCCCCGACATCAAGCGCATGGCCAAGGAAGAAGGCCAGGCCGGACGCCGCAAGATAACCCAGTACACCCGTTACCTGACCGTGCTGATCACCCTGGTGCAGGGCCTGTTCATCTCCATCGGGCTCGAATCCATGACCAGCCCCGACGGCACGCCCATCGTGCTCAATGCGGGCTGGCATTTCCGCATGGTGACCATGGCCACCTTCACGGCCGGTTCCATGCTCGTCATGTGGCTGGGTGAGCAGATCACTGAACGCGGTATCGGCAACGGCATCTCCCTGATCATCTTCTGCGGTATCGTGGTGGGCATCCCGCGCGGCATCATGCAGTCCATGGACCTCATCAAGTCCGGCAGCATGAGCATCTTCCTCGCGGTCATCATCGTGCTGCTCATGGCCGCCGTGCTGACGGCCATCGTGTTCGTGGAGCGTGCCCAGCGCCGTATCCCCATCAGCTATGCCAAGCGCCAGATCGGACGCAAGATGTTTGGCGGCCAGAACACGCACCTGCCCCTGCGCGTCAATACGGCGGGCGTCATCCCGCCCATTTTCGCCTCGTCGCTGCTGCTGTTCCCGGCCACGGTGGGCCAGTTCTCCACCAATGAATACGTCAGGATGGTCACGGACTTCTTTGCTCCGCACGGCGTCCTGTACAATGTGCTCTATGTTGTCCTGATCTTCTTCTTCTGCTACTTCTACACGGCCATCATCATCGACCCGAAGGATATGGCCGAGAACCTGAAGAAGAACGGTGGCTTCGTCCCCGGCATCCGTCCCGGCGAACGCACCCAGGAATACATCGACACCGTACTCTCGCGTCTGACCCTGAGCGGCGCGGTGTACATCTCGGCCATTTCCCTGCTGCCCATGCTCATGATCGCCAAGTTCAACGTGCCGTTCTACTTCGGTGGTACCAGCCTGCTGATCCTTGTCGGCGTGGCCATGGACTTCATGAATCAGGTCGAGTCCCACATGATCTCAACCCAGTACCAGGGGTTGATGAACAAGGCGGCCCGCAAGGGCGGCCGCATGTAATTCTGGCAAAGAGAGCTGGAAAGTCATGAAGAAGTATCAAGGCGCATTCATCAAAAATGAGCGGGAGATCGCTTGCCTGCGCGAGGCCAACCGTATGGTGGCCAACATCCTGGATGCCATCGGCGACATCGTGAAGCCGGGCGAAACGACCATGCGCTTTGAAGAACTGGCGCGCGATATGTGCGCCGATTATAAAGTGAAACCGGCCTTTTTGGGCTATTACGGCTACCCCTACGCCACATGCTGCTCGGTCAACGAGCAGGTGGTCCACGGTTTCCCCTCCCCGCGGCTGCTTGAGGAAGGGGATATCGTCAGCGTCGACATGGGCGTGGTCTTTGAAGGTTTTGTGGGCGACGCTGCGCGTACCTTCCCTGTGGGTAAGGTGAGCGAGGAAGCCTGCAAGCTCATGCGCGTCACGGAGGAGAGCCTCTATGTCGGCATCGAGCAGGCGCGTGCCGGTAACGATGTCTATGCCATCGGTATGGCCGTGCAGAACTATGTGGAAGCCGCCGGTTTCAATGTCGTGCGTCAGTATGTGGGCCACGGAGTTGGCGCCAAGATGCACGAAAAGCCGGAAGTCCCCAACTATCACCCCGGTGGCCGCGGGCTGACCCTGCGTAACGGCATGGTCATCGCCATTGAGCCCATGGTCACCGCCGGCAGCTACGAGGTGGACGTTCTGGAAGACAAATGGACTGCTGTGACACGCGACCGCCGCCTGGCTGCGCATTTTGAACACAGTGTAGCCATTACGCCGGACGGGCCCCGGATCCTGAGCATTTCGGACCGCGGCCTGAACCGGACGACAATTGGTTGTTGACAGAGCAGGTAAAGATGGATAAAGGTTTCTGTTCCCGCTGCTAATGAGCGGTGAGCAGCCGTATTGACCGGGTTTGTGTTGTGCTTCCGGCAGCGGCAAACCTTGGTCACGCAAAGCCGGATGGCTTTGCCACTCATTGGAGACGAATCATGAAAGTCAGACCTTCCGTCAAAAAAATATGCCCCAAGTGCAAGGTGATCCGGCGCAAGGGTGTTCTTCGAGTTATCTGCGAAAACCCCCGGCACAAGCAGCGCCAGGGCTAGGGCAGGAGACGTACTGTGGCGAGAATTGCAGGTGTTGATTTGCCTCGTGGCAAACGTGTGGACATTGCGCTCACCTATATCTATGGCATCGGCCGTGCTACGGCCCTGCAGATCCTGAGCACCACCGGTGTGAACTGGGAGCGCAACATTGATGATCTTTCCGCCGACGAAGTGAACGAGATCCGTAAGGAACTCGAACAGAACTACAAGGTGGAAGGCGACCTCCGTCGCGAGATCTCTACCAATATCAAGCGCCTCATGGACATCGGCTGCTTCCGTGGCCTGCGTCACCGTCGCGGCCTGCCCGTGCACGGTCAGCGCACCCACACCAATGCGCGTACCCGCAAGGGTCCCCGTCGCGGTGTGGTGGGCAAGAAGAAGTAGGGCGCATTCCTTTTCACGCGAATTTAGCCAGATTGAGGTAATATCATGGCCAGACCCAAGAAAGTGGTCAAGAAAAGAGAAAAGAAGAACGTGCCCGTGGGCATTGCCCACATCCAGGCTTCGTTCAACAATACCATCATCACCTTTACGGACACTCGCGGCAACGCCATCAGCTGGGCCTCTTCCGGCCAGAGCGGTTTCAAGGGTTCCCGCAAGTCCACCCCCTTCGCTGCCCAGGTTGCTGCCGAAACTGCCGCCCGCAAGGCTCAGGACAACGGCATGCGCACCGTGGGTGTGTATGTGAAGGGCCCCGGCTCCGGTCGTGAAGCCGCCATGCGCGCCATTGCCGCTGTTGGCTTCCGGGTTGCTTTCATCCGCGACGTTACGCCCATCCCCCACAATGGTTGCCGGCCGCCTAAGCGCCGTCGCGTGTAGTTGGCTGCCCGAGAGGCAGTGGTAATCAACGCAAGAGGATTCTTCAAATGGCCAAATATACTGAAGCCAAATGCCGCATTTGCCGTCGCGAGGGCTGCAAGCTCTTCCTGAAGGGCGACCGCTGCTTTACCGACAAGTGCGCTTATGATCGCCGTCCCTACGCTCCTGGCCAGCACGGCCGTGCGCGTAAGAAAGTCAGCGAATACGCTGTCCAGCTGCGCGAGAAGCAGAAGACCCGCCGCAGCTACGGTATCCTGGAAAAGCAGTTCCGCGGATACTTCGAAAAGGCTGAAATGCAGAAGGGCGTCACCGGTACCAACCTGCTGGTGATCCTGGAACGCCGCCTGGACAACGTGGTGTACCGTCTCGGTTTCGCCAACTCCCGTAACCAGGCCCGTCAGCTGGTGCGTCACGGCATCTTCACCCTCAATGGCCACAAGGTGACCATCCCCTCGCTGCAGGTGCGCGTGGGCGATACCATCGAAGTGCCCGAAAAGAACCGCAAGATCCCCGTTCTGGCCGAAGCCCAGGAAGTCATCGCCCGCCGCGGTTGCCCCGCCTGGCTGGAAGCCGACGGCGCCGCTTTCAAGGGCACCGTGAAGGCTCTGCCGCAGCGTGACGACATCCAGTTCCCGGTCAATGAACAGCTGATCGTTGAACTTTACTCGAAATAAGCGGGGGCTTCATGCTTATCAAACAGGGCGAACGCCTTATCAATGCGCGCAACTGGAACGAGCTCGTCAAGCCCGACCAGATCCTGCGCGACGAAGACACGGCCAGCAGCACGCACGGCAAGTTTGTTTGCGAACCGCTGGAGAGAGGTTACGGCACCACCATCGGCAATGCCATGCGTCGTGTGCTGCTTGCCTCCCTGCAGGGTGCTGCCTTTGTGTCTGTGAAGATTACCGGCGTGCAGCATGAGTTCACCACCATCCACGGCGTCCTCGAAGACGTGACCGACGTGGTGCTGAACATCAAGCAGGTGCGTCTGCGCATGGACACGGACGAACCGCAGCGCCTGACGCTTCGCGTTGACAGCAAAGGGCCTGTTACGGCCGCCCAGATTCAGGCCAATCAGCATGTGACCGTGCTCAATCCTGAACAGCACATCGCCACCCTCACCGAGGACGTGGTGCTGGAGATGGAATTTGAAGTGCGCATGGGCAAGGGCTATGTGCCTGCCGACATGCACGAAGGTCTGGCCGATGAAATCGGTTTGATTAAGCTGGACTCCTCCTTCTCGCCGGTTCGCAAGGTCGCCTACGCTGTGGAGCAGGCTCGTGTGGGTCAGATGACCAACTACGACCGCCTGATCCTCGAAGTGTGGACCGACGGCTCGCTGACCCCTGAAGATGCCATCGCGTACAGCGCCAAGATCATCAAGGATCAGATCTCGGTGTTCATCAACTTCGATGAACGCGTGTCCGGTGACATGCGTCACGGCAGCAGCGACAGCGGCGAGACCAACGAGCATCTCTTCAAGAGCATCGACGATCTCGAGCTTTCGGTGCGCGCCACCAACTGCCTGCGCAGTGCCAACATCGCGCTGGTGGGCGAACTGGTGCAGCGTTCCGAGGCTGAAATGCTCAAAACCAAGAACTTCGGCCGTAAATCTCTGGACGAGATCAAGGAAGTCCTGCACGACATGGGCCTTGATTTCGGCATGAAGGTTGACGGTTTCGAAAAGAAATATCAGGACTGGAAAAGGAAGCAGCAAAATGAGGCATAGCAATTCCGGCAAAAAACTTTCGCGGACGCCTGCGCACCGTAAGGCCCTGTTGCACAATCTCGCCAAGGCGCTGCTTATCCACGGCCGCATCCGCACCACCGAAGTGAAAGCCAAGGAACTCCGCGGCGTTGTCGAGCCGCTGATCTCCTTGGCCAAGCGCAACGACCTGCACGCCCGCCGTCTGGCTTACCGCGTGCTGTGCGACTACGCTCTGGTTAAGCGCCTGTTTGACGAAATTGGTCCCCAGTTCGCCGGTGTGCCTGGTGGTTACACCCGCGTGATGAAGCTGGCCATGCCCCGCAAGGGCGATAACGCTCCCATGGCCATCATCGAACTGACCCGCCTGCCCGAAGCCAAGACGGAAGCTCCCGCCAAGGCTGAAAGCGCCGAGTAGTTCCGATGACCGTGTCCGGCTCCGGCCGGACGAGGGAAAAGGATACAAGGGCCCCCGCAAGGGGGCCTTTTTGCGTTTTGGGGAGTAGCTTGGCAGGGGAGGAGGGCGTCCTCCTGCAGGGCGGCTTGCTGCCCTTCGGGGGCCCTCCGTTCCGTATGCATGCCGGTAGCCCGGCCGATATGCGGCAAGACGAGGGGATCTCCATCCCTTTCGGCGCCTCCGTACGGCCGTGCATCAGCCCGGAGCCTGCATCTCCTACGCGCTGTCCGGAAAGTTTGGCGCTCCACGACAACGCAGCCTGTGCACCCCCATGCCTGTACTGACCGACAGCCCCTATCCCTTTTTTACATACGCTGCAGGGTTCCCGTTCCCTTGTCCTTCTTGGTTCTCACGCCGGAGGCAGCCGGCAATCCATAGAGCAGGACAGCCCGGTGGAATATCTCTCTCCCTCACGTCTTTCTGGGTTCTTTATGAGCGCGTTTTGAGGGGAGTGGGGGAGTTTGAGGGGGCGAGGGGAAGCTTTTTGGCGCAAGGAAAAGTTCCCCTCGCCCCCTCAATACGATCAAGCCGCCATCCACTGACCTTTGTCGTCCCTTCTCTGTCATGACTTGCCAGCAGGGGGGCTTTCATGGCATGGACGGCCTGTGCCTGTGCGGCATCCTTTCATTTTCCAACAAAGCGAGGTTCATCATGAAGTTGCTGGAAAAGGCCCGGGCCGCCGGCTGAGCGGCAAAAATGGCTCCAGGGGCCCTGGAGCAGCTTTTGCGGGGCCTCGCGCCCCGTGGATCGTCGGATCTGGAGCAGCGCGTCATCGCCGGGCGTGCCCGCAACGAGGATGCCGTTGTCGTGCGCATGCCGGCGGGCAAGGCCATCGTGCAGACCGTGGACATCCTGGCGCCCATCGTCAACGATGCCTTCTGGTTCGGCCGCATCGCGGCCTGCAATGCCCTGTCGGATGTCTACGCACTGGGCGGGCAGCCCTGGTGTGCCATGAACGTGGCGTTTTTCCCCACCTGCCTGACCGAGAACGACCCGGAGAACATCCTGGCCAATATCCTGCGCGGCGGCATGGATGCCCTGGAAGAAGCCGGGGCCGTGCTGGCCGGCGGGCATACGGTGCAGGATGACGAACTCAAGTACGGCATGGCCGTGACCGGCATCATCGATCCCGATCATGTGGCCGCCAATGACAAGCTGCGGCCGGGCCTGCGTCTGCTGCTGACCAAGCCGCTGGGCACGGGCATCCTGGCTACAGGCGTCAAAGCGCGCTGGGACGATCATGAGGAAAGCGAAGCGCTGCTGCAGCGCTGGTGCGGACGTCTCAACCGTATCCCCGGGGAGGCCATCGCCCACTTCCGCATCCCGGCCGCCACGGACATCACCGGCTTTGGGCTGGGCGGGCATCTGCTGGAGATGGCGCAGGCCTCGGGCGTCTGCGTATCATTGCAGACGGAAGCCCTGCCGCTGCTGCCCCACGCTCTGGAGTATGCCCGCATGGGCCTCATCCCGGCGGGCAGCCATCTCAACCGCACCCACTGCGCTCCTGCCGTGGACGTGGCTCCTTCGGTGGATGAGGCAGTGGAAAGCATCGTATTCGATGCCCAGACCTCGGGCGGTATCGTGCTGGCCGTGCCGGGTGAAGAGCTGGCCACGGTGCGTGACTGGCTGGAGGCCAGGGGTGAGATGGCCGTGGAGATTGGCGAAGTGCTGGAGGCGCGTTCCGACGGCAAGCGGCTGCTGCTGCGCTAGCGGGGGAGGGGAGATCCGGGGAGAAGACTCTCCCTTTCTCATTTCCCAAGCTCTCTCTTTCCTCCACGCCTCCCATCCTCTCCGCATGTATTGCAGTGGGAGGAAAGCATCCCGGAAGAGAGGCCTCCCGGCAGTTCGCCAGGCGGCAAGATCGGGCCCCTCCGGGACTGTTGCCATTTCCCTTTTTTCCTGCTGTCCGGTACTGAGGGGAGGGCTGGCCGAGGCTTGCGGGAAAGTGGTGTCTGTGGTATAAAAGTTATCTTTGCGAGAGTGGCGGAATTGGTAGACGCACTGGACTTAGAATCCAGCGGTTTATCCATACGGGTTCAAGTCCCGTCTCTCGCACCAGAATTTGCAAGGACGTCCCCGGCATGGCTGTGGGACGTCTTTGTTTTGAGGGCTGCTGTGCAGGAAGCCTCTTTCCTTGTCCGGTGCAGAGGATGCAGCGCAGCTCCATCCCTCCACGGTAGCGCGCAGGCAGCGGTCCTCCCTGGCCATGCTGCTGCATGTTCCTTCCCTGTCCGGCCTGCGACGAGCCGGCCGAGGGGTATCGTCTATCCATTCCTTCTTGCCGTGGCATCACGGGCCATACCGCATCAGGCCGCGGCCCAGTTCCTCTACCTTCTCCTGCCTGTGCCTGAGCGCCTCCTGCTGCCTTCCTCACCGTTTCGCCAAAGGAACGCTTTCCATCTTGACCGGCACGCTTCCGTGCTTATCTTTGACGGCAGAGAGCTGCCGGGAGACCGGCGCCCAGCCGCTTGAAATCCGCCCTTCTTTGGGCTATGAGAAGCGATTGTCGTGGCTGGCGAGTCGCTCGCCATGCCGGATGATGCGTGCCTTGCACCGTATCATCATTCAGAGAACTGCCGTGCGGCCCAGGTCGCGGTCGTCTTCGGGGCATCCCCGGGGCGCGGCGGAAAAAAGAGACTTTTCGTTAAAGGAGCGCCTCGTGGAATATACTGTTGAAGATTTGTCCCCGGTCAAGAAAAAGGTTGCCATCACCACTGATCCCAAGGAAGTGGAAGCCGCCATCATGGGCGCTGTCGCCCTGTACAAGACGTCTGTGCAGATTGACGGTTTCCGCAAGGGCAAGGTGCCCGCTTCCGTCATCGAACAGCGTTTCCGCGACCGCATCTATGAAGAGGCCCGTCAGGACCTCGTCAACGTGCACATCAATGAAGTGATGTCCAAGCTGGACGTGACCCCCGTCTCCGGTATCAACATGGTGGACGGCGAGCCTGTCATGGAACGCGGCAAGGGCATGAACTACAGCATCGAGTTCGAAGTGCTGCCCACCTTCGATCTGCCCCCCTACGAAGGCATGGAAGTGGAGCAGGAAAAGACCATCGTGGACGACGCTGAAGTGGAAGAAGTGGTGGAACGCATCCGCCGCGACCGCGCCAAGCTGGTGCCCGTGGACGGCGACGGCCCGGCCGTGGACGGCCAGGTGGCCAACATCGACTTCTGCGCCTACGAAAACGGCCAGCCCCTGGAAGGCATCAAGGCTGACGGCTTCGATCTGGCCCTGGGCGAAAAGCAGGCCCTGGAAGATTTCGAAAACCTGGTCAAGACCATCAAGCTGGGTTGCGAAGCCGAAGGCGACATCACCTTCCCCGAAGATTTCCTGGCCAAGGACCTGGCCGGCAAGACCGTGACCATGAAGGTCAAGGTGCATGCCATCAAGGAACGTCAGCTGCCCGCCGTGGATGACGAACTGGCCAAGGCCGTGGGCGTGGAAAACGTGGAAAAGCTCAAGGCCGGCATCCGCGAAAGCTACCGCTCCAGCCGCTACAACCTGAACAAGGGTTCCGCCCAGAAGTCCATGCTGGACAAGCTGGTGAAGATGGTGGAATTCGAACTGCCGCCCAGCATGGTGGACGTGCAGGCCCGCACCCTGCTGGCCGACATGCGCGCCCGCATGGAACGCCAGGGCAAGAGCCTGGATTCCCTGGGCAAGACCGAAGAAGAACTGCTGAAGGAAGTCCAGCCCCAGGCCGAAGAGATCACCCGCATGCAGGTGCTGCTGCTGGCCATCGCCAAGAAGGAAGGCCTGGATGTGAACGAGCAGGAAGTCAATGCCCAGCTCTACCAGCTGTGCATGCGCAGCGGCGAAGACTTCAAGCAGGTTCGCGAAGCCTATGAAAAGAGCGGCATGATCTTCACCCTGCGTGACCGCATCCTGGCCGACAAGGCCATGGACGCCATCTACGCCAAGGCCCAGGTGAAGGAAGTGGAGCCCAAGGCTGCTGAAAAGACTGAAGAAAACAACTAAAGCGAGCGATGTCTGCACCATGGTGCAGATGTTTCCCGCACCTTTCCGGCGACGCTTCGTCGTCCGCTTTTGACGTACGCCGCGGCGGTTCTCCCGTCGCGGCGGCGTCGAATTTATACGGTTTAACTCACAGAGAGGTTTTCATGTCCCTCGTCCCCATGGTCATCGAAACCACGGGCCGTTCCGAACGTGCCTACGATATTTATTCCCGCCTGCTCAAGGATCGCATCATCCTGCTGAGCAGCGAAGTGAACGACACTGTGGCCTCCCTTGTCTGCGCCCAGCTCCTGTTCCTGGAATCCCAGGATCCGGAGAAGGAGATCAACCTGTACATCAATTCTCCCGGCGGCTCCGTGACCGCCGGTCTGGCCATCTACGACACCATGCGTTACATCACCGCGCCCGTCAGCACGGTGTGCATGGGCCGGGCCGCCAGCATGGGGGCATTTTTGCTGGCTGCCGGGCAGAAGGGCATGCGTTACGCGCTGCCCAACAGCCAGATCATGATCCACCAGCCGCTGGGCGGCTTCCAGGGCCAGGCCACGGATGTGGACATCCACGCCCGCGAGATGCTGCGCATCAAGGAACGCCTGAACACCATGCTGGCCGAGAACACCGGCAAGAGCTACGACGAGGTGGTCCGGGCCACGGAACGCGACAATTTCCTCACCCCCGAACAGGCCCTCGAATTCGGCATCATCGACCGGGTACTGGTATCGCGCAGCGATATGACGGAGAAAAACTAGTCTATGTCCAACAGCAAGAATTCCGGACAGGAACCGCTGCGCTGCTCCTTCTGCGGACGCAGCGAGCTGGAGGTGAACAACCTTATCGTGCAGGACAACGCCTGCATCTGCGACAACTGCGTGCGCGCCTGCGGCGACATCATCGCCCGCGACAAGGTCCAGCAGCAGGTGGAGGAGGCCGACGAGCGCCTGCTCTCGCCGCAGGAGATCAAGGCCCGCCTGGATGAATACGTCATCGGCCAGACCGAGGCCAAGAAGATCCTCTCCGTGGCCGTGCACAACCACTACAAGCGCGTCTTCTTCGCCGATGCCCTGGGCGATGACGTGGAACTGGAAAAGAGCAACATCCTGCTGGTGGGTCCCTCCGGCAGCGGCAAGACCCTGCTGGCCAAGACCCTGGCCAAGGTGCTGCGCGTGCCCTTTGCCATCGCCGACGCCACGACCCTGACCGAAGCCGGTTACGTGGGCGAGGATGTGGAGAACATCCTGGTGCAGCTGCTGCAGAATGCCGACTACGACATCGAAGCCGCCAGCAAGGGCATCATCTACATCGACGAGATCGACAAGATCTCCCGCAAGAGCGACGGCCCCTCCATCACCCGTGACGTGTCCGGTGAAGGCGTGCAGCAGGCCCTGCTCAAGATCATCGAAGGCACCGAGGCCAACATCCCGCCCAAGGGCGGCCGCAAGCATCCCCAGCAGGAATTCATCCGCATGGATACCAGCAATATCCTGTTCATCGTGGGCGGTGCCTTCGTGGGCCTGGACAAGATCGTGGGCTCCCGCATGAGCGGCAGCTCCATGGGCTTCGGCGCCCAGGTCTGCTCCAAGAAGGAGATGCCCCTGGGCGAGCTGCTGGAAAAGATCCAGCCCCAGGACCTGGTCAAGTTCGGTCTGATCCCCGAATTCGTGGGCCGTATCCCGATCATCACCCATGTGGACGATCTGGACGAGGCCGATCTGGTGCGTATCCTGACCGAGCCCAAGAACGCCCTGGTGCGCCAGTACCAGAAGCTGTTCGAACTGGACCACGTGCAGCTGCGCTTCACGCCCAATGCCCTTAAGGCCATCGCGGCCCGGGCCATCGAGCGCAAGACCGGCGCGCGCGGCCTGCGCAACGTCATGGAGCGCACCATGCTGGACATCATGTTCCGCCTGCCCTCCATGCCCGGTGTCAAGGAATGCCTCATCAACCGGGCCGTCATCGAAAAGGGCAAGGAGCCGGTGCTGCTGTATGATGAAAGCGCCGAAGGCGCTGCTGCCGATACCAGCCTGAACTAGCCCGGCTTCCGGCATGGTCGTACGGCGTGGAGACGCTCCCGCCTGCTGCTGCCGGTCGCACCTTGCCGGGGCCTGCCCCCGGGCAGGCTGTCACAAGATCTGAAAGGGGGGAAGCATCCGCTTTTGCCGCAGGCAGAAGGGATCCTTCCCCTTTCAACGATATACGGGGCCATCCGGCCCGGCCGTCCCGACGGCTGAGCGGGCCGCCCGCGCGGCCCTTTTACGAGGTACACTATGTCCGAATTCCAGCGCGAAGCGCGCTTTTTTGCCGAGCTGCCGGTCATGCCCCTGCGCGAAGTGGTCATGCTGCCGCGTACCATCATGCCGCTTTTCGTGGGGCGCGAAGCCTCCATCAAGGCCATCGAACTGGCCCAGTCCGGCTACAACAAGCAGATGTTCCTGGTGGCCCAGCGCGAGCCCGATGTGGAGAAGCCCGGCGCCGATGATCTGAGCCCCGTGGGGGTCGTCTGCAAGGTCCTGCAGATGCTGCGCCTGCCCGACGGCACCATCAAGGTGCTGTTCGAAGGCCTGCACCGTGCCCGCTGGACGGAGCTGCGCGAAGAGGACAACTGCCTGATGGCCATGCTCTGCACCGTGCCGGAAAGCGAGAGCCGCCCCGAAGAGCGCGAGGCCCTGGTGCGTACCGTGCAGGAAGCGCTGGAAGAGTACGCCAAGAACAACAAGAAGCTGACCCAGGAAGCGCTCATGTCCATCATGGCCCTGCGCGATGCCGGGCCGCTGGCCGACGCCGTGGTGCCCCACCTCAAGGTGGATTACCGCAAGAAGCAGGAAGTGCTGGAGATCGCCGACGTCACCGAGCGCCTGGAGCGCGTGTACGAGCTTTTGCAGGGCGAAGTGGCCCTGGCCTCGGTGGAAAAGCGCATCAAGAACCGCGTCAAGGTACAGATGGAGCGCAACCAGCGCGAGTACTACCTTAGCGAGCAGCTCAAGGCCATCAACAAGGAGATGGGCCGCGAGGACGATCCCCAGGCGGAAGTGGACGAGCTGGAAAAGAAGCTCGAAGGCCGCAACATGCCGCAGGAAGCCCGCGAGCGCTGCCAGTCCGAACTGCGCAAGCTGCGCAGCATGCCGCCCTCGGCCGCGGAATACACCGTGGTGCGCAATTATGTGGGCTGGCTGCTGGATCTGCCCTGGAACGACCTCAAAGAGATCGATATCGACATCGAAAAGGCCCGCGCCATCCTTGAAGGCGACCACTTCGGTCTGGAAAAGCCCAAGGACCGCATCCTGGAATATCTGGCCGTGCAGAAGCTCTCCAACGGCCTGCGCGGTCCCATCCTCTGCTTCGTGGGCCCGCCAGGCGTGGGCAAGACCTCGCTGGCCAAGAGCGTGGCCCGGGCCACGGGACGCGAATACGTGCGCCTTTCCCTGGGCGGCGTGCGTGACGAGGCCGAGATCCGCGGTCACCGCCGTACCTATGTGGGCGCCCTGCCCGGCAAGATCATCCAGTCCCTGAAACGGGTAAAGAGCAGCAACCCCCTGTTCTGCCTGGACGAGATCGACAAGATGACCTCGGACTTCCGGGGCGACCCGGCCTCGGCCCTGCTGGAAGTGCTGGACCCGGAACAGAACAACACCTTCATGGACCACTATCTGGATCTGGAATACGACCTTTCCAAGGTGTTCTTCATCACCACGGCCAACTCGCTGGATACCATCCCGGCACCGCTGCTGGACCGCATGGAGATCATCGAGCTCAACAGCTATCTGGAGACGGAAAAGCGCCAGATCGCCCGCAACTTCCTGCTGCCGCGACAGGTGAAGGAACACGGCCTGAAGCCGGAGAACATCGCGCTGTCCGACGGCGCCATCCTGGAGATCATCCGTTCCTACACCCGTGAAGCGGGCGTGCGCAATCTGGAGCGCGAGATCGCCGCCCTGTGCCGCAAGACCGCCATCCGTCTGGTGGAGGACAACGATCTGGACAAGTGCGTGAGCATCTCCCGCCAGAACCTGGCTTCCTTCCTCGGCGTCAAGAAGTATCGCCACGAGGAGCGCGAGAGCGAGTCCCAGGTGGGCGTCTGCGCCGGTCTGGCCTACAACCAGCGCGGTGGCGAGATTCTGATGGTGGAGACCAGCCTCATGTCCGGTTCCGGGCAGGTGGTCATCACCGGCCAGCTGGGCGACGTGATGACCGAGTCCGCCCGTGCGGCCCTGACCTATGTGCGTTCCCGCGCCGAGATCCTGGGCCTTGACCCGCGTTTCCACCGCAAGGTGGACATCCATGTGCATGTGCCCGACGGCGCCACGCCCAAGGACGGCCCCTCGGCCGGCATCACCCTGGCCACGTCCATCACCTCGGCCCTGCTGGGCATCCCGGTGCGCAACGATGTGGCCATGACCGGCGAGATCTCCCTGCGCGGCCGCGTGCTGCCCATCGGCGGCCTGCGGGAAAAGCTGCTGGCTGCCCGCCGCAGCGGCATCAAGAAGGTCCTTATGCCGCATGACAACGAAAAGGATCTCAAGGAAGTGCCCGCCGAGGTGCTGGAAGATCTGGAGATCGTTTTCGTGGACCATGTGGACGAAGTCCTGCCCCATGCCCTGGCCGCTTCCGTGGAAGAGATCTTTTCCGGTCGCGCCACGGCCCAGCCGCTGTATCTCAGCCTGCGCGCCGGCAAGAGCGACAAGGACAGCAGTGCCGCTGCGCCGCAATAGTATGCGAGGAAGGGAGAGATGCGGGGGAAACCTTTTGTGGACAAAAGGTTCTCCCCCGCACCCCCTTCCAAAAAACTTTTTTCAGGTGGGGCCGCTGGTCCCCGCCGCTGGACGGTGGGGAGCGGACAACGGCCCGTGGACCGGGAAAACAGGAAGAGGAAGGCATTGTGCCTTCCTCTTCCTGTTTTTGGTGCGTATGGCGTGCCTTGCGTGCGCAGCGTACCTTTGAACGGATGCCCGGTATAAAACAAACACGCGGAGGGCAGAGTGCCTTCCGCGTTTTATGTCATGAGCGCAGGCCTCTTTGTCAGAGAGCCGTGCTTGTCTTGGCCATTTTGCCGGGGGACCGGCAATGGGGGCTGTCCGGCGTCGTACCGGGGCGTCCATCCTCCTGCATAAAGCGCGTTGGGAGGAGGATGGGGGCTTGGGGGAAGGAGGGACCTTTGCGCGCAAGCCGGCGACCGAAGGCGGCCGCAGGCCGTGCCCGTTGCGACGAAGGGAGCTACGGGCATCGACAGCAGGGCAAGGTCCCTCTTTCCCCCAAAAAACTTGCTTACATGTGGAAGAAGCGCAGGGGAGGCACGCCGGGGATCATGCGGGCGTCGGCCAGCTTGCGGTAGAAGAGGCTGAGGCCCTGCAGTTCGCGTTCTCCCAGGCTGAAGGTCAGGCCTTCGTTGTAATAGACGGTCAGTTCCTCGCGGGACAGGGGGCAGCCGTGGCCGGTGAGGTCGAGGATGACATCCATATGGGAGAGGCCCCAGTCACGGCCCTGACGCATGAGCGCGCCGGGGTCGCTGTGGAAAAGTTTTTTCTGCACGGCGTCGTGGCTGACCACCCAGACCCCGAAGATGAAGGGCAGGCCGGTCCATTCCACCCAGGCATCGGCCAGGTCGAGACGGTAGGGATAGTCAGGATGGTTGCGCAGGCGCAGGGCTTCGTCTCCGATGGCCAGGAAGGCTTCGGGGGCCCTGTCCGTGCCCAGGGTGGGCGTGACGGCGCCGGTGACGTAGTTCACGTCGCAGTGGTAGTGGTCCTTCATGAGCAGGCGCAGCAGGGCCACGGAGGTGTGGGTCTCGCCGCTGATGAGGATTGTCTGGCCGCCCAGCTGTTCCACAGGGCGGCGGGACATGAGCAGCACGCTCATGACATTGCCGTGGGAGCCGATGGAAAGATCCTCCACCAGATGGTAGCGCTCGGGGCGCATGGCGTATTCGAAACAGGAATTGGAGGAGATGTGCAGCTCGCCCCGGGCCATCATGTTGTTGAGGACGGCGGGCGGCCCGGAGATGATCTCGAAATCGTGGGGGATGATGCCCGCTTCCAGGGGATGATAGATGGGCAGGACGTTGAGGTAGCCGATACGGCCCATGCGCAGGGCGTCAGCGGGCAGACCGGGTTCACTGGACATGGCATTCCTCCTGGCCGCAGAGCGGCCGTTTCTTGGTGGGCTGTCCGGGGGCAGCGGGAAGGGAGGCACCTGTGCGGACGCATCCCGGAATGCTGCATAACAGGCCGCCGCCAAAAAGGAAAGGGCGGGAGCAGGCGTTTTGACGTCCCTCGGCCTTCCTGTATATGATGGAAAAAAGCAGGTGAGTCATGTTCAAACGTTTTTTTCTCGTATTGCTGGCAGGTACGCTGCTTGGGGGGATTCCGGTCATGGCTGCAGCACTGGAAAATGAGACCGCGGGCGCCATCGTGCGTGAGCCTGTCCTGACGGGTGAACAGGCCCAGGCCATGGTCGAGGTGGTCATGCATGAGGCCCGCGAGAGCGGGCATGCCGTCACCGTGACCGTGGTGGACCGCTCCGGCCAGATACTGGCGGTGCTGCGCGACCATCACGCCGGTGTGCATACGCTCAACGCCAGTTACAAAAAAGCCTACACGGCGGCCTCCCAGAAGCGCGAGACGGTCGCCATAGCCCGTGGCATACGGGACGGCTCCATCCCCTCGGACATCCGTTATCTCGACCCCAATTTCTCCCTTATGGAAGGCGGTATCCCCGTCATCCTGGAAAATGTGGTGGTGGGCGGTATCGGGGTCGGCGGTGCCCACGGCAGTGAAGACGGACGTCTGGCCCGCATCGGCCTGCTGGTGTTGCAGCACTAGTCCTGCGCGCGGGGCGCTGGCCCGCGTGGCGTGCGGCGTGACATGCGGGCGGCTGGCCGCTGCCCGAGGGTGATCCGGCGGAAAAAGTGAGAAAATAACTAAATAGTAATAATTCCTATTTACAAAAGTTGCCGGTCATGGCATTTCTTTCCTTGCGATACCTCCTGGGGGGAGGCTGTCACTGTACCAACCAGGTGCGCAAACCAGGGAGAAAGCACATGACTGATAAAAATGACCGCCTGACCACCAGTGCCGGTGCGCCGGTAGCCAATAACAATCATGCCCTGACTGCCGGTCCGCGCGGCCCCATGCTGATGCAGGATGTCTGGTTCCAGGAAAAACTGGCCCATTTTGACCGTGAGGTCATCCCGGAGCGGCGCATGCACGCCAAGGGCTCCGGTGCTTACGGGACGTTCACGGTGACGCATGACGTCACCCGGTATACCAAGGCCTCGCTCTTTGCCGAGGTCGGCAAGCAGACCGAAGTCTTCGTCCGTTTTTCCACTGTGGCCGGCGAGCGCGGCGCAGCGGACGCGGAACGCGACATCCGCGGCTTTGCCGTCAAATTCTACACGGACCAGGGCAACTGGGACATGGTGGGCAACAACACGCCGGTCTTTTTCCTGCGTGACCCGCTCAAGTTCCCCGACCTGAACCATGTGGTCAAGCGCAACCCGCGCACCAACATGCATAGCGCCACGGACAACTGGGACTTCTGGACCCTGCTGCCCGAAGCCCTGCACCAGATCACCGTGGTCATGAGCGATCGCGGCATCCCGGCGTCGTACCGCCACATGCACGGTTTCGGCAGCCACACCTACAGCCTCATCAATGCGGAGAACAAGCGCTTCTGGGTCAAGTTCCATTTCAAGACCCAGCAGGGCATCAAGAACCTCACCGATGCCGAGGCGCAGGAACTCATCGGCCGTGACCGGGACAGCCACCAGCGCGATCTGTACGAGCATATCGAAAAGGGCGACTTCCCCCGCTGGACCTTGTATTTCCAGATCATGCCCGAGGAGGACGCCGAAAAGCTGCCCTATCATCCCTTTGACCTGACCAAGGTCTGGTACCACAAGGATTATCCCCTCATCGAAGTGGGCGTGCTGGAACTGAACCGCAATCCCGAGAACTACTTTGCCGAGGTGGAGCAGGCGGCTTTCAATCCCGCCAATCTGGTGCCCGGCATCGGCGTCTCGCCCGACAAGATGCTGCAGGGCCGTCTGTTCTCCTATGGAGATGCCCAGCGTTACCGCCTGGGGGTCAACCACAACATGATTCCGGTGAACCGTCCCCGCTGTCCCTACCACAGCTTCCACCGGGACGGCGCCATGCGGGTGGACGGCAACTACGGCAGTTATACCAGCTATGAGCCCAACAGCACGGGTGCCTGGCAGGAACAGCCCGACTTCAGCGAGCCGCCCCTGAAGATCAGCGGCGATGCGGACCGCTGGGACTATCCCTGCGATGATGCCGACTACTTCGAGCAGCCCGGCAAGCTGTTCCGCGTGATGACCCCGGAACAGCAGGAAGAGCTGTTCGGCAATACGGCCCGCGCCCTGGGCGACGCGCCCCGCGAGATCAAGCTGCGCCATATCCGTCATTGCGCCAAGGCCGACCCCGCCTACGGTGCGGGCGTGGCCCGGGCCTGCGGTATCCCGGAAAGCGAGGTCTAAAGAAACAATGTGAGACAGGGGGCCATTGTCCCTGCTGCCGGTACCGGAGTCTCCTGCGCAGCGACGGATCCTCCTCCCCGTCGCGGCATACGTCCTGAGGGCCGGTATCCGGTGGCACCCTGCGGGCCGATGGCTCTCCCTGGTCTCCTTTTCCCAAAAAGGCCCACGCAAGGCTGGGCTCCGGCTGAAAGCGGCAGCATGTCCTTTCAGCCGGTCCGGAAAAGGAGTCCTTCCCAGTGCCCCGGCAGCGCTTCGTCGTTGCAGGCGCGGAAGACACGCCGTGTCGCGGCAGAGCTTCCGCTGACGGGATGCTGCCGGCAAAAAAAGCGGACATGACCATCACGGCCATGTCCGCTTTTCCGTATCTTCCTGTCTGCGGGGATCTCCCGGTACCTGAGGGCATATCCTACGCCCGCCGCACTGGTGGACCGGCAGAACCTGCTGGGCTTTTTTCCCGTTTTCCACACCAATACACGATGTCCAAACCTGCGGGAAAAGGGCAGATCCGGGCAAAGTTTTTTGGCGTGGAGGGGGAGCGCGAGGGGGAGGCCGCACCTTTTGTTCACAAAAGGGGGGCCTCCCCCTCGCATCATCTTTTTATGGTCAGCTAGTCTTCGGGCTGCGGATCCACAGGGGTGTAGTTCATGGTGCGCTGCACGGGGGTGAAGCCGGCGGCACGGATGATCTTGTGGATCTCATGACGGGTCAGGTGGTAGGACACGCCGGCGGCGGCCACCACGTTCTCCTCGATCATGAGCGAGCCGAAGTCGTTGGCACCGTAGAAGAGGGCCAGCTGGGCCACTTCGGGCCCCATGGTCACCCAGGAGGACTGGATGTTGGGGATATTGTCCAGCACCAGGCGCGACACGGCCAGCAGGCGCAGATAGGCGGGCGCGGGCAGGGGGGCCGTCACGTTGATGCGGGTATGGGCGGGCTGGAAGGTCCAGGGGATGAAGGCGGTGAAGCCGTGGGTCCTGTCCTGTACATCGCGCACGGCGAAGAGGTGGTCCAGGCGGTGGCGGGGCTCTTCCTCATGGCCGAACATCATGGTGGCGGTGGTGCGCATGCCCAGGTTGTGGGCGCGTTCCATGACGTAGAGCCACTGGTCGGCGCTGCACTTGTTGGGCGAGACCTGGGCGCGGACATCGTTCTGGAGGATCTCGGCGCCGCCGCCGGGGATGGAGTCCAGACCGGCGGCCTTGAGGCGGGAGATGACCTCGTCCACGCTCAGACCGAACTTCTGCGACCAGAAGAAGATCTCCGGCGGGGAGAAGGCATGGATGTGCAGGCTGGGCCAGGTGGCACGCATCCAGCGCAGCAGGTCTTCGTACCATTCCAGGGGCAGGTCGGGATGGTGCCCGCCCTGCAGCAGGATCTGGGTGCCGCCCAGGCGCAGGGTCTCGTCGATCTTCCGGGCCATCTCCTCGCGGGTGATGACGTAGCCTTCGCCGGATTCGGGCGCGCGGAAGAAGGCGCAGAAGCGGCAGGCGCAGACGCAGACGTTGGAGTAGTTGATGTTGCGGTCGCCCACATAGGTGACGATGGGCTCGGGATGCAGGCGCAGGCGCATGGCGTGGGCCAGCTGGGCCAGCGTATGCAGGGAGGCACCGTAATACAGGGCTTCGGCGGCGGCGCGGTCCAGGCGCTTCCCGGCCAGGGAAAGGGCCGCGGCCTCCTTCACTTCGGGGCTTTCGTCAAAGGCGCTGTGCGCCGGACGGAACTGCTGGTCGCTCATGCGCGGGCCTCCTCGGTCTGGACGGTATTGAAGATGGCGTTGCGCCGCACGGGCGTGAAGCCCGCTTCACGGATCATGAATTCCAGTTCCTTGAGGGTCAGGCCCTGGGCGGAACCGGCACCGGCCATGTGGCCGATATGCTCTTCCACCACGGTGCCGTCCAGGTCGTCGGCGCCGTACCAGAGGGCCGTCTGGGCCAGCTTGGTGCCCATCATGATCCAGTAGGCCTTGATGTGGGGGATGTTGTCCAGCATCAGGCGCGAGACGGCCACGGTGCGCAGCTGGTCGAGACCGCGCACGGGGCCGAGCTTTTCTTCAGGCAGCTTGAGCTTGCTGTTCTCGGTCAGGAAGGGCAGGGGGATGAAGCAGGTGAAACCGCCGCTCTTGTCCTGCTGTTCGCGCAGGCGGCAGAGATGGTCCACGCGCATGGCGTAGGTCTCCAGATGACCGTAGAGCATGGTGCAGTTGGTCATGATGCCCAGGCTGTGGGCCTCGCCGGAGATGCGCAGCCACTCGGCGGAACCGGCCTTGTGGGGGCAGATCTGGGCGCGCAGGCCTTCGTCGAAGATCTCGGCGCCGCCGCCGGGCATCATGACCAGGCCGGCTTCCTTGAGGCGCTGCAGCACTTCGAGGGTGGAGCAGCCTTCCATCTTGGCGAAGTGGGCGATCTCCACCGGGGTGAAGGCCTTGATGAGCAGGTCGGGATTGAGCTCGCGCGCGGCGCGCAGGGTGTCCAGGAACCACTGGAAAGGACGGGTGGGATGGCAGCCGCCCACGATGTGCAGCTCGTCCAGATGCAGGGGCGTGGCGTCAGCGGCGCGCAGACGCTCCAGCACTTCCTCGGTGCTCAGGCAGAAGGCCCCCTGGTCTTCTTCGCGGTCGCGGCGGAACGCGCAGAACACGCAGCCGTTGACGCAGACATTGGTATAATTTATTTGGCGGTTGACCACATACGAGGTCTTGTCCCCGTGCATGCGGCAACGCGCGTGGTGGGCCAGAGCGCCCACGGCGGTGATATCGGGGCAGGCGAAAAGCGCCATGCCGTCTTCGGCGCTCAGGCGCTGGCCGGCAAGGACCTTGTCCAGAACGTCGGCAAGCCCGAGGCTTGCGTAATAGGAAGCATCCAGCATAATGGTTATCCTCAGATGATGATTGGCCGAAGGCCGGAACAGCGCAGTATATGTTCCAGTCTCGCTGCCTGTCAAACTGTTACGCCGGATCAAACAAAGAGAGGTGTCCCGTGGCGGAGAACATGACGCTGGGCCTTTCGCCCTGTCCCAATGATACCTATATCTTCCATGCCCTGCTGCACCATCTGGTGCCGTCCCCGGCGCACTTCACGCCGCACATGGCCGACGTGGAGGAGCTCAATGCCCTTGCCCGGCAGAAGAAGCTGCCGGTGACCAAACTTTCGCTGGGCGTGGTGCCCTACATCATGGACGATTATGCCATCATGGCCTCGGGCGCCGCCCTGGGCTGGGGCTGCGGCCCGCTGGTGGTGGCCCGCGAGGACCTGCCCGAAGAAAAATGGAAAACGGCCCGCGTGGCCGTGCCGGGCCTCATGACCACGGCCAACCTGCTGCTGACCCTGCACGGCGGCTTCCAGGGCCCGCGCGAAGAGATGCTCTTCAGCGATGTCATGGACGCGGTGCTCACCGGCGAAGCGGACATGGGCGTCATCATCCATGAAGGCCGTTTCACCTATGCCGACCGCGGCCTGGTGAAGCTGCTGGACCTGGGGCAGTGGTGGGAAGCCACCTATCATGCGCCCCTGCCGCTGGGCGCCATCGCCGTGCGCCGCGACGTGCCCGTGGAGCTGGCCCGCGCCATCGAAGCGGCCATCACGGCCAGCGTGGACTATGCCAATGCCAACCCGCGCGCCTCGGCGGAATTCATCCGCGAACACGCGCAGGAGCTGGCCGAGAGCGTGACCTCGGCCCACATCAAGACCTTCGTCACCGAGTACAGCCGCGACCTGGGCGAGACGGGCCGTCAGGCCATCGCCCGTCTGGTGGAGACCGCGGCGAAGATGCAGGGCCTGCGCCTGCCCGAGGCGGGGCTCTTCCTGTAAAGCAGGCCGCATCAGGCCTGTTCGTACGTATCCGGGGGCCTCGTGCGGTCATGCCGCCGAGGCCTTTTCAGGGCCGTTCCGCAGGGAGCGGCCCTGTTTTTGCCTCCAACACAGAACATGATGACCAAGAACAGATTCTTTTCCCTCAATGAGGCCCGCCGCTTCCTGGCGCTGGGCCTGCCCGTGCTGGTGACGCAGATCGCCCAGATGGGCATGAATTTCGTGGACACGGCCATGACCGGCCAGGCCAGTACGGCGGACATGGCCGCCGTGGCCGTCTCGGGCTCCATCTGGGTGCCGGTTTCCCTGCTGGGCATGGGCTGCCTTTTGTCCCTGCCCGCCATGATGGCCCATCTGGTGGGCGGCGGCGAGCAGCAGCGCACCCCGCATCTGCTGCGGCAGGGCCTTTGGCTTTCGAGCCTGCTGTCGCTGGTGCTGATGGGCGTGTTCGCCTTCCTTTCCCTCCATCTGGAGCTGTTCGGCCTGGATGCCGAGCTGGCGCCGCTGGCGGCCGGGTATCTGCGGGCCATGCTCTTCGGCCTGCCGGGCATGATGCTGTTCGTGAACGTACGCGGCTTTCTGGAAGGCTATGCCCGCACGCGTCCGGCCATGCTCGTGGGCCTGCTGGGGCTGGCGCTCAACGTGCCCTGCAACTATGTGCTCATCTACGGCAAGCTGGGCCTGCCCCAGCTGGGGGCCGTGGGCTGCGGCGTGGCCACGGCCCTGTGCTACTGGTTCATGGGCCTGACCCTGGCTCTGTATGCCCGGCGCGAGGCACGCTGCCGCAAGCTGGGGCCGCTGTTCCTGCCCCTGCTGCTGCCGCGTACGGCAGGGGAGGGCGGCGAGGCCCGGCGGGTGGACTGGCCGCTGGTCTGGCGCATCTTCCGCATCGGCCTGCCCGGTGCGCTGGCCGCCTGTTTCGAGGCATCGCTGTTCGCGGTCACGGCCCTGCTGCTGGCACCGCTGGGCAAGGTGGTGGTGGCCGGGCACCAGATCGCCATGAACTTTTCCAGCATCGTCTACATGCTGCCCCTGTCGCTGAACATCACCGTGGCCATCCGGGTGGGGCAGAACCTGGGGGCCGGGCGTCTGGAACGGGCCCGCCTTTCGGCCCGCACGGCCCTGTGCCTGGGGCTGGGCCTGGCCCTGCTGACCATGACGAGCACCCTGTGCCTGCGGCCGCAGATCGCCCAGATCTACAACTCGGACCCCGCCGTGCTGGGGCTGGCCGTGGGCCTGCTGGTCTTCGCCGCCGTCAACCAGATCCCGGAATCGTTGCAGACGGTGAGCATCGGTGTGCTGCGCGCCTACAACGATACCCGCTACATCCTGGGCGTCTGCCTGTTCTCCTACTGGATCGTGGGGCTGGGCACGGGCTGGACCCTGGCCCGGACGGACTGGCTGGTGCCCGCCATGGGCGCCACCGGCTTCTGGATAGGTTACGGCCTGGCCCTGTGGGTGAGCTTCAGCCTGTACCGTTTGCGCATGGGCCGCTTGCACCGGCTGGATGCGGAGGCCGTGCGCCAGCGCATCCGCCGCTGAGCGGGAGCGATGGATTTTAGCCGGATACGCACGCGGAGAAGGGGAGGCATGGCAAAGCCTCCCCTTTTTGCGTGGCTGAAGGCCCATCTTCACGGACGTGCCTGCCATGACGGAACATGTGCCGCCACGGCAGGACAGGGGCATTGCGGGCCGTGCCGGCAAAGAAAACGCGGTCGGCTTTTCGGGAAGGTATTTCCCGGTATGGCGCGGGCTTGTCATTCAAGGGGGGAGCAGGTATAGGAGGGGCGCGGACCGTACCCTGCCACGGCTGTGCCGGCAGGATGCCCCGCCTGCCTCCGGCCCGGCATAAGGGCTTGTCTTGTAACCGGATATTTCCGGCTGCGGATGGGAGACCATGCAGAACCAGTTCTTTTCGTTGTCCGAGGCCCGGCGCTTTGTTGCTCTGGGCCTCCCTGTATTTGTGGCCCAGATGTCACAGATGGGCATGAACTTCGTAGACACGGCCATGACCGGTCAGGCCAGCACGGCGGACATGGCTGCCGTGGCGGTGGCCGGTTCCATCTGGAACCCTCTTTCCCTGCTGGGCATCGGCTGCCTGCTTTCCCTGCCGGCCATGAGCGCCCATCTGGTGGGCGGCGGGCAGCGTTCGCGCACCCCGCACCTGCTGCGGCAGGGCATCTGGCTCACGCTGGTCATCAGCGCCATCCTGATGACCGCCTTTTACGTCATCTCCTGGCATTTGCAGTCCTTCGGGCTGGATGAGGAACTTTCCCGCCTGGGCGGCGGCTACTTGCGCGCCATGCTCTGGGGCCTGCCGGGCTTCATGCTGTTCGTCAATGTGCGCAGCTTTCTGGAAGGCTATGCCCGCACGCGCCCGGCCATGATCATCGGCATCCTGGGGCTGGCGCTCAACGTGCCCTGCAACTATGTGCTCATCTACGGCAAGCTGGGCCTGCCCCAGCTGGGGGCCGTGGGCTGCGGCGTGGCCACCGCCCTGTGTTACTGGTTCATGGCCGCCTGCATGATCTACTACGTGCGCCGGGATGCCCAGTACCGGGATCTGCATCCCCTGTTCCTGCCCCTGCTGCTGCCGCGCACGGCCCCTGCCTGCGGCTGCGAGGCCCGCGCCCGTGATGACGCCAGCCCCCTGGCCGCTCCCTATACGCCCGAGCCGGTGCCGTGCCGTTTCGACTTTCCCCTGATCTGGCGCATCCTGCGCATCGGCCTGCCCGGTGCGCTGGCCGTGTTCTTCGAGGTCTCGCTGTTCGCACTTTCCGCACTGCTGCTGGCACCGCTGGGCAAGGTCATCGTGGCCGGGCACCAGATCGCCATGAACTTTGCCGGGATGGTCTTCATGCTGCCCCTGTCGCTGAACATCACGGCGGCCATCCGGGTGGGGCAGAGCGTGGGGGCCGGGCGTCTGGGCCGGGCCCGTCTTTCGGCCCGCACGGCCCTGTGCATGGGCGCGGTCTCCTCGCTGATCATCGCGGCCTGCACGGCCCTGTTCCGCGAGCAGATCGTGCACATCTATAACGACGATCCCGCCGTGACGGCCCTGGCCATGAGCCTGCTGCTGCTCGGTTCCTGTTACCAGCTGGTGGACGCCCTGCAGACCATCAGTATCGGCATCCTGCGTGCCTACAACGATACCCGCATCATCTCGCTGGTCTGCTTCACCTCCTACTGGATCATCGGCCTGCCCCTGGGCTTCACGCTGGCCCGTACGGACTGGCTCGTCCCGGCCATGGGGCCTGCGGGCTTCTGGATCTCCTATATCGTGGCCCTGGGCTTCGGGGCCCTGTGTTATCTGATACGCGTGCACCATCTGCACGGTCTGGATGCCGAAGCCGTACGGCGGCGCATCCAGCGCTGACGCTCTGAAAGGCCCTGCGGCACCATGCCGCGGGGCCTTCTTTTTATCCTTTTGCCACGCCGCGATGGTGATCCCGGCGGTAAGAAAAATAATTGAAATTTGAATTTTAATTCGTTAACGTTTTTTGAACATGGCAGGAAATATTTTTGATTGGATAATGGAACTTTAGCACTATGAGGCGGTAATGGGCAGTATTTCCCACGGGGGGCACGAGCGCGGCAAGCGCGGTGACGGGGATCTGACCCGGGCCCGGATCCTGGAATCGGCAGGGCAGCTGGCGGCCGAGTGCGGCTATGCCAACATGACCAGCAAACAGGTCTGCGAACGGGCCCATGTGAACATGGCGGCGGTCAATTATCATTTCGGCAGCCGCGAAGGGCTGTATGCGGCCGTGCTGGCCGAGGCCCATGACCGTCTCTTCACGCTGGAGCGCCTGCGCCAGATCCTGGCGGAGGGCACGGCGCGCGAAAAGCTTTCGCGTACGCTGGACGAGCTGCTGGCCCATCTGCACGGGCCGCGCAGCTGGCATGTGCGGGTGCTGGCACGGGAGTTTTTTTCGCCGGCGGGCTTTGTGGATCCTTTCCTGCAGGAAAAGGTGCATCCCAAAGCCCGGTTGTTGCGCGGCCTGCTGAGCGAGATCACCGGCATCCCGCAGGAGGCCTCCCAGCTGGACTGCTGCATCGCCAGTTCCATGGGGATCTGCATGATGCTCATCATGCTGGATCCGGCCTTTGCCAACAGTCTGTTCCCGAACCTGGCAGAAAAAAGCGCCTCCCTTGACCAGATGGTCAAGGACTTCATCTTTGCCGGGCTGGACGATGCCGCGGCCAAGTGGCGCGCCCGCTCGGCAGGGGCCGGGTGCGGGACCGGATCCGACGAAAGACGATAGACGAGATTTATCCGGCAGAAGCGGGGGAATCAGGTAATGGAAGAAGCTTTGTATCTCGGGCTCGATGCAGGCTCCACCACGGTCAAGCTGGCCCTGGTGGATGCGCGGGGCACGCTGCTGGAAGCCCGTTATGAACGTCATGGCGCGGCGGTGCGCGCGACCTTGCGCACGTTGCTGGAAGACCTGGCCGAGCGGCGGCCCGGTCTGGTGGTGCGCCCGGCCATGACGGGTTCCGCGGCCCTGCGGCTGGCGCAGGCCCTGGAGCTGCCCTTCGTGCAGGAGGTGCTGGCCACGTCGCGGGCCATCGCCGTCCTGGCGCCGCAGACCGACGTGGCTGTGGAACTGGGGGGCGAGGACGCCAAGATCCTTTATTTTTCCGACGGTTCGGACAATCTGCGCATGAACGAGGCCTGTGCCGGCGGTACCGGGGCCTTCATCGACCAGATGGCCAGCCTGCTGGATACCGATGCGGCCGGTCTCGACGCCCTGGCCGCGCGCCACACCACCATCTATCCCATCGCGTCCCGCTGCGGCGTCTTCGCCAAAACCGACGTGGTGCCCCTGCTCAACGAAGGCGCGCCCCGCGAGGATCTGGCGGCCTCCATCTTTCAGGCCGTGGTGGAACAGACCATCGGCGGTCTGGCCTGCGGCCACCCCATCCGCGGCAAGGTCGCCTTTTTGGGCGGGCCCCTGCATTTCCTGCCCCAGCTCAAGGCTCGCTTTGTGGAGACCCTGCACATGGCTCCCGAAGACGTGGTGGATGTGCCGGACGCCCAGTACGTGGTGGCGCGCGGTACGGCCCTGAGCCTGGTGGACATCCCCGGCATGGGGCGGCCCGTGGCTTCCGCGCCCGTGAGCGTGGCCGAACTGGCCGAACGCGCCCGCACCCGTACGTTTGAGGGCGAGACCAGCGCCAGCCTGCCGCCCCTGTTCGATTCCGAAGCCGAATACCACGATTTCCTCGACCGTCACCGTCAGGACGCCGCGCCGCGCGGCCGGCTGGCCGAGGCCTCGGGCCCGCTCTATCTGGGCGTTGACCTGGGCTCCACCACGGTCAAGGCCGTGCTGGTGGACATCAACGGTGCCGTGCTGGACACCTGGTACCAGCGCAACCAGGGCGATCCGCTGGCCGGGCTGCTGCCCTATGCGGCCGATCTGGTGGACCGTCTGCCCGCCGGTGCCTGGATACAGGCCAGTGCGGCCACGGGCTACGGCGCCGACTACGCCCGGGCTGCCCTGGGCTCCGTCATCTCCGAAGTGGAGACCGTGGCCCACCTCAAGGCGGCCTGCCGTCTGGTGCCGGACGCCACCTATGTCATCGACATCGGCGGCCAGGACATGAAGTGCCTCAAGGTCCGGCAGGGCTGCATCGCGGGCGTGACCCTCAATGAAGCCTGTTCCGCCGGTTGCGGGGCCTTTCTGGAGACCTTTGCCCAAAGCCTGAACCTGAGCATGGAAGAATTCGTGCAGGCCGCGCTCTTTGCCCGCCATCCCGTGGATCTGGGCTCGCGCTGCACGGTGTTCATGAATTCCAAGGTCAAGCAGGCCCAGAAGGAGGGCGCCTCCATCGGCGATATCGCGGCCGGCCTTTGCTATGCCGTCATCCGCAATGCCCTCTACAAGGTGCTGCGCCTGCGCACGCCCGACGAGCTGGGCGCGCGCGTGCTGGTGCAGGGCGGTTCCTTCATGAACGATGCCCTGCTGCGCGTCATGGAAAACCTGCTGCAGCGGGAGGTCAGCCGTCCCGACATCGCCGGGCTCATGGGCGCGTACGGCGCGGCCCTGCTGGCCCTGCGCCGCTGTGCGGGGCAGGAGGAGCGCACGCCCCTGAGTTCCGCCGGGCTGCGCTCGCTGGAGATCACGACCAAGTCCGTGCGCTGCCGTGGCTGCGGCAACCATTGCCTGCTCAAGGTGCACCGCTTCTCCAACGGGCACCGCTTCGTGTCCGGCAACCGCTGCGAACGCGGCGGCATGGGGCATTCGCAGGGCGATGTCCCGGTCATGCCCAATATCTACGCATGGAAGGCCCAGCGCCTGTTCCGCTACCAACCGCTGGAACCGGAGCAGGCCCCCCGCGGCCGCATGGGCATTCCCCGTGTGCTCAACATCTACGAGCATTATCCCTTCTGGTTCACCTTTTTCACCCGTCTGGGCTACAGGGTGGAGCTTTCCCCGGCATCGGGCAAGGAGCTGTACGATCTGGGGCTTTCGTCCATGCCGTCCCAGACGGTCTGCTATCCCGCCAAGCTGGCCCACGGCCATGTGACGGCCCTGCTGCGCCAGGGCGTGCGGGAGATCTTCTTCCCCTGTCTGCCGCGTGAAGGGCAGGATACCTCGGTGCGGGGCTACAACTGCCCCGTGGTCTCCGGCTATCCCGAGGTCATCCGCCTGAACACCGACGAGGTGCGGGAGCTGGGCGCGCATCTGTACACGCCCTTCGTCTCGCTGGAGCATCTGGACACCCTGGTGGACCGCCTGCACGAAGTGCTGGGCCTGCCCAAGCTGGAATTGTGGGAGGCGGCCCATGCGGCCCGTGCCGAGCAGGAGGCCTACCGTGCCGAACTGCGGGCCGAGGGCGAACGCATCCTGGCCCAGGTGGAACGTGAACGGGGGCTGGGCATCGTGCTGTGCGGCCGTCCCTACCATGCGGACCCTGCCGTGCATCACGGCCTGCCGGACTACATCGCGTCGCTGGGCGCGGCCGTGCTCAGCGAGGACAGCGTGGCCCATCTGGGCGTGCTGCGCGATCCTTTGCGCGTGGTGGACCAGTGGAGCTACCACTCCCGTCTGTACCGGGCCGCGGCCCTGGTCTGCGAGCGTCCCCTGCTGGAGCTGGTGCAGCTCACGTCCTTCGGCTGCGGCCTCGATGCCGTGACCAGCGACCAGGTGGCGGAACTGCTGACCCATCACGGTCGCCTGCATACGCTCATCAAGATCGACGAAGGCGCGTCGCTGGGGGCGGCCCGCATCCGCATCCGTTCGCTGCTGGCCGCGGTGCGGGAACGCCGCGAGAGCAGGGCGCCGGAGTTCCGGCAGTCCCCGCGTCCGGAAAGCCCGTACTTCACCGAAGACATGCGCGAGACCCACACCATCGTGGCCCCGCAGATGGCGCCGCTGCATTTCTCCATCATGGAGGCGGCGGTCAACAGCGCGGGCTACCGCTTGCAGGTGCTGCCCGTGGTCAGCCGCCGGGCCATCGAGCTGGGTCTGAACTACGTCCATAACGACGCCTGCTACCCGGCCATCGTGGTCATCGGCCAGATGCTGGACGCCCTGTTCAACGGCCGGTGCGACCCGCAGCGCACGGCCCTGATGCTGGCCCAGACCTGCGGCCCCTGCCGCGCCAGCAATTATCCGGCCCTGCTGCGCAAGGCCCTGCAGGAAGCGGGCTTCCCGCAGGTGCCCATCCTGACCCTGAGCAGCGGTTCCCTCAACAAGCAGCCGGGCTTCAAGATGTCGGGCAGCATGCTGCACCGCATGATCCTGAGCTGCCTGTACGGCGACATGCTGCAGCGTGTCTCCATGTCCTGCCGGGCCAACGAGCTGCACAAGGGCGATACCGACGCCCTGCTGGAACGCTGGACGCAGCGCGCCCGCGAAGTGGCGGGCAAGGGCGATACCCGTGCCTTCCGCAAGGACATGCGCCGTATCGTGGAAGACTTCACGAAGATCCCGCGTGACGGCGTGGTCCGGCCCAAGGTGGGCATCGTGGGCGAGATCCTGCTCAAGTACCACCCCGATGCCAACAACCATGTGGCCCGGCACATCATGGACGAAGGCGGCGAGCCCGTGCTCACCGACATCATGGACTTCTTCCTCTACTGCTTCATGGATCCCATGTACCGCTGGAAGCGGCTGGGCGGACGCATCCTGCCCGCGCTGGGCAGCTGGCTGTTCATCATGCGGGTGGAGATGCTGCGCGCCTCCATGCGCAAGGCCCTGGAGGGCAGCATCTTCATGCCCGTGTCCCGCATCCGGCACTTGTCGCACAGCGTCAAGGGCATCATCTCGCGCGGCAACCAGGCCGGTGAAGGCTGGCTGCTGACCGCCGAGATGCTGGAGCTCATCGACAACGGCGCCACCAACGTGCTCTGCCTGCAACCCTTCGGCTGCCTGCCCAACCATATCACCGGCAAGGGCGTCATGAAGGAACTCAAGCGCCTGCGTCCCGCGGCCAACCTCATGGCCGTGGACTATGACCCCGGCAGCAGCGAGGCCAACCAGCTCAACCGCATCAAGCTCTTCATGTCCATGGCCCACGCCAAGTTGCAGCAGGCCTGATGACAGGGAGCACAGGCATCACTGGATCTGTCTGAAAAAACAGCCCGGAACCTCCTGGTTTCGGGCTGTTTTGCATTCCAGTGGATGATGACCGGTTGTCATCTTGATTCGTTGAGATCCCTGAATGTATTGCAACAGAGACCTCCCGGAACGATGCTTTCTACATCTTGTTCCGCGATACGGGCTCCAGGGCCCGCAAAAGGTCGCGCAGCCGTTCAGGCCCGGCGGCCTCGCCCAGATCTTCGGGCACGGCGCCTTTGGCCAGCAGGGCGGCCAGGGTGTCGGCCTCCTTGCGGGCGTCGGCGGTGCGGGCCATGTCGGTGGCGGCATCGGAGCCGGCGTGGTGCCGGGTGGCGGGGTGGATGCTGCCGGGTTCCTGCTCGCGGGCGGCCTTTTCAAAGACTTCGCTCTTGACGCGGATGGGCACCGAGGCGCGCAGGGCCAGGGCGATGCCGTCCGAGGGGCGGCAGTCCACGCTGATGAGGCCCGAGGGGCCGCGCAGCAGGAGCACGGCGTAGTAGATGTCGTCCCTGTAGTCCACGATGTCCACGCCGGTGAGCGTGCCGTTGAGGGCCTTGGCCACCATGAGCAGCAGGTCGTGGGCCAGGGGGCGGGGCAGCTCCTCGCCGTTGAGCACCAGCGAGATGGTCATGGCCTCCATGGCGCCGATCCAGAGCGGGAGCAGGCCCTTGCCGTCGTTCTGCCGCAGGATGACGATGGGTTTTCGTGTCTGCGGGTCGAGGCTCAGGCCCTCCACGTGCATCTCTACCATGGCTGTCCCGTGGCTTCGGCCACCAGGCTGTGCTTCTTGGCTTCCACGATGCGGGCGTTGACCAGGCGGCCGGTATGGTCGCCGGCGGGCAGGGGCACATGCACCAGGGCGCCGTAGATGTCGCGGCCCTGCCAGCTTTGCAGGCTGTCGTCGTCGGTGGCCTCGCGGCGGCTGGCGTTCTCCAGCAGCACTTCGCACTCCTGGCCCACGCGGGCGTCGAGCCAGCGCTGGGAAAGCTCCTCCTGCAGGGCCTGCAGGCGCAGCAGACGATCCTGCTGCACGTCGGGGGCGATCTTGTCCAGGAAACGGCTGGCCCGGGTGCCGGGACGGTCCGAATAGCAGAAGGAGAAGCTGGACATGAAGTCGCTGGCGCGCATCAGCTCCAGCGTGGCGGTGAAATCTTCCTCGGTCTCGCCGGGGAAGCCCACGATGAGGTCCGTGGACAGGGCGATGTCCGGGCGGGCGTCACGCAGGCTGGCCACCAGCTCCAGATAGCGGGCGCTGTCGTACTTGCGGCCCATGCGCTTGAGCACGGCGTCGGAACCGGCCTGGAGGGGCAGGTGCAGGCGCGGGCAGAGCTGCGGGATGTTCGCGAAGGCCGCCACGTCTTCGGGGCCCATGTCCTTGGGATGGGGCGTCACGTAGCGCAGGCGCTTCAGGCCGGGCAGGGCGGCCACTTTTTCCAGCAGGGCGGCAAAGCTGACGCCGTCGCCGTGCGTATCGCGGCCGAAGGCGTTGACGTTCTGCCCCAGCAGGGTGATCTCGCGGGCGCCGCGGTCCAGCAGGTGGCGGCATTCGTCGAGGATGGCCGGGGTCAGACGGGACTTCTGGCGGCCGCGGGTATAGGGCACGATGCAGTAGGCGCAGAAATTGTCACAGCCCTGCATGATGTTCACGAAGCCCACGGGCGCGGACGGCGTATCGGCGCCGGGTTCGCGCTCCACGTAATGGCTGGTGAAGTCCAGCAGGGAAAGACGCAGGGCGGGCTCGTCCAGCAGGCGTTCGATGGCCTGGGGCGCGCCGCTGATGCCGTCGCTGCCCGCCACCAGACGCACCTGGCGGCTGAAGAGTTTTTCGCCCAGCTGCTGGGCCACGCAGCCGGTGACGGCCACCAGCACACGCGGCGAGTTGCCGGTGACCTGGCGGATGCGGCCCAGGGTGCTCATGACTTTCTGTTCGGGCTTTTCGCGCACGGAACAGGTGTTGACCACCACCACGCGGGCCTCTTCCAGGGGCGCCTCGCAAAAGCCGCGCGCTTCGAGGGCGCGGGCCAGCCACTGCGAGTCGTGCACGTTCATCTGGCAGCCGAAGGTGATGATGTGGAAGCTGTTGTCGATCATGTCTTCTACTGTTCGGGGCCGGTGATGTTGCGGGGGTAGACGGCCATGCCGCTTTCGTCCATCTCCAGGGCGGCGACGCGGTCTTCCAGCCATTCCAGCACGGCGCGGGCCGTGTTGTAGTTGAGCAGCACGCGGGTGTTGATGCGGCGCACCACCTCGCGCACTTCCAGGTTCTCCTCGTCCATCATCTCGGGGCCCAGCGAACCGTCCGGGGCCACCAGGCATTCGGACCACTGGGGCAGGGAGTCGCTTTCCTCATAGAAATTGAGTTCGATCTCTCCCTGGGGATTGATGCCGCCCCAGACGCCGTGGGCGGTGCTCATGCGCACGCTGTCGTCCATGACGTACTTGTAGCGGATCTTCTTGGGAAGCTCGGGTTGGTTGCTCATGCAGGCTCCTTGAAAAAATATGGGGGATGGTAAAGAAGACGGCCGCAATAGTAAAGCCCGGCGGGCCGGCGCATGTGAAAGGATGTGCAGGCTTGACGGTCGCCTTTCCTTGGTTACAATAGCACGGTAAAGAAGGGCTCATCCTGATGCCCGCAAGGAGAGACTGTGAGCGAGATTACCGTTACGGAACACGAGATCCGTCCCTATTTCGATATGGAAGGCTTCATGACCCTGAGCCAGGAATCGCGCCTGGGCGGCGCGACGCTGGAACGGCTGTGCAAGCTGTGGGAAGAGTGGATGCCGCAACTCAAGGTCTGCGAGATCAAGACAGCCAAGATTTCCTATCTGGCCGTCTGGCTGCCCGAGAGCGTGGAGCAGCAGGTGGACGCCGCCTGGGAAAAATCCCCTTCGGACGGCTGGCAGGACAACAACCTGGCCCAGTACATGTGCATGGCCGCCGTGCAGGAAGTGCTGCCCCAGGTGGAAGATGCCGGCTGTGCGCCCGCACCGCGTCCCACCGAGGCCCTGCGTGAGGCCCTGTCCGGCCTGGGCCTGGAATATCGTGAAGATGCCCCCACCCTGAACCGCCGTTTTGCTCTGGTGACCCATTATCCCTTCAAGGGCGGCTGCGAGATCTGCCATCTGCAGTCCAACTGCCCCAAGGGACAGGGCAAGAGCGAGGCTGCCAGTGTGGTGCTGCCCGGCTACGAGCAGGGCGCCGACGAATAGGCATGACCCGGTCGCGCCGGGGCCCCAGGGTTCCGGCGCGTCCGTCCGCGACGGCTAGCGGCCTTCCATCACGAGGGTGTGCGCTTCGCCGTCGGGCGTGCGGACCACGATCTCCACGGTGCGGCTGTTGCGGGTGACGGAGACCACCAGGCAGGTGGTCGTCTCGTCATTGCTGTAGTTGCGCACGTCCACGGTGTCGCCCTTGTTGGGCAGGGCATCGGGGATGATCTCCACCAGGTCGGCGGAATCCGCATCAAAGCCGTCCCAGGCCAGCGCGGGCAGCGGCAGGGCCAGAGAGGCACACAGGGCGATGACGGCCGGCAGACGCCGGACACGCTGATTGCGTAAGAGTGTCTTCATGGCTGCATGTGTAAAACCATTTTTGCTTCTTGGCAACAGGAGGCCCCGGAGGGACGATGAGCATCCATGCCCTGCACGACGACCACGGCCGCACGGTACGTTACCTGCGCCTGTCACTGACGGACCGCTGCAACCTGCGCTGTCTGTATTGTCACAGCAATGCCCGGCACCAGTGCATCCCGCACGAAAAGGTGCTGCGCTATGAGGAGATGATCCGTCTGGTGCAGATCGTGCGCGGCATGGGCGTGGGCAAGGTGCGTCTGACCGGCGGGGAACCCTTTGCGCGCAAGGGCTGTGACGACTTCCTCCTGCGGTTGCGGCAGCGCTTCGACGATCTGGACATCCGCATCACCACCAACGGCACGCTGCTGGAGGAGCACATCCCCCTGCTGCAGCGTATCCGCATCAGCGCCGTGAACCTGTCGCTGGACAGCTTCGACCGCGAGACCTTTGCCCGTGTGACCGGGCGCGACATGCTGTCCGAAGTGCTGCGGGCCCTGGACGCCATGCTGGCCGCGGGCATCCGGGTCAAGATCAATGCCGTGGGCCTGCGCGGCATCAATGACGGCCAGCTGGCCGACTTCGTCCATGCGGCCATGACCCTGCCCGTGGACGTGCGCTTCATCGAATTCATGCCCATGGGCAGCGATACCCTGTGGAGCCCCGAGAATTTCTGGCCCGCCAGCGACATCCGCGCCGCCGTGGAGCAGCACGTCCGCCTGGTGCCGCTGGGCGATGCCAACGAGGGCCAGCGCGGCCCGGCCCGCATGTTCGCCCTGGAAGGCGGCAAGGGGCGCATGGGCTTCATCACGCCGCTGACCAACCATTTCTGTCTGTCCTGCAACCGCCTGCGTATGACCAGCGACGGGCATCTGCGCACCTGTCTGTTTGCCGACAGGGAGTATCCGTTGCGGCCCCTGCTGCGTCATCCCAAGGTCACGGATGAGCATATCGCCCGGGTCATCGCCCAGGCCTGCAAGAGCAAGCCCGTGGGCGCGGATCTGCTGGCGGCCCGGCAGGGGGGCGCTGTGGCCAGCAGCAAGATGGTCTCCATCGGCGGCTAGGGCAGGGCGCTCCTGCCGCACGGCAAGGTGCCCTGCGGGGTGGGGTGGCAGGCACAACAGGCCTTGCCATATATATTGATACAAAATGATACGGGCTGCCTCCCTGTTCGGGGTAGCCGTGTCTGTTGCCCATGCCCCGGAAAGGCAGCCTGGTCCTTGCCTGCATGGTTGCCGTATGGGGCGTCGCACCGGCCCGGAGCAGCGCTGCCTCGCGGATACCGCCGGCATCCTCCGGTCAGGGGGAGGCATCCTGCCCACGAGGGGAGCATGGGGCCCGGGCAGCGTCTCCACGGCATGACAGCCCTCAGAGATTGTTCCCCAGGGCCCGGCGGGAGAGACCGGCAGCAGAGGGGAGGAAAGCGCATGTGGCAGGTCTATGCCTTGCTGGCGGCCGTGTTCGCGGCCTTGACGGCCATTTTTTCCAAACTGGGCGTCCGGGACGTGGATTCCGGGCTGGCCACGGCCATCCGGGTGGGCTTCATCCTGCTCCTCACCTGGGGCATGAGCCTGTATGCCGGCACCTGGCGCGAGGTGCGCCAGATCGGCGGGCATACCTGGCTCTTCCTGTTCCTTTCCGCCGTGGCCACGGGCCTGTCGTGGCTGTGCTACTTCAAGGCCCTGCAGCTGGGGGACGTCTCCAAGGTCGCGCCGCTGGACAAGCTCAGCGTACCTCTGGCCATGCTGCTGGGGGTGCTCGTCCTGGGCGAACCCTGTGATCCCAAGACCGTGGCCGGGGGCATCCTGATCACGGCCGGGGCCCTTTTGCTGGTGCTGTGAGGCCGCTGCCTCCGCAGCCCTGTTTTTCGATGACATCAAGGAGCATCCATGATCGCCTATCTTGAAGGCCTGCTGGCCGAGACCTGGGGCACCTCCTGCATCGTGGTCACGCGCGGTGGCGTGGGCTACGAGCTGGATCTGCCCGCCCACACCATGGCATCCCTGCCCGGACGCGGGGAAAGCGTGGCCCTGTACACCAGCCTGGTGGTGCGCGAGGATGCCCAGCAGCTGTTCGGCTTTGCCACCTTTGAGGAGCGGCAGGTCTTCGAGGTGCTGCTGACCATCTCCAAGGTGGGCGCGCGCACGGCGCTGGCCATCCTTTCCCTGTACCGGCCCGACGACCTGCGCCGCATCGTGCTGGAAGAGGATGTGGATGCCCTCACCCGGGTGAGCGGCATCGGCAAGAAGACGGCCCAGCATGTTTTTCTGGAGCTCAAATACAAGCTCAAGGTGGAGGACGTGCCGCAGGCGGCGGTGCTGGCGCCCAACGGCCGCCCGGGCTCCGTGTTCCGGGACGTGCTTGATGGTTTGTCCAATCTTGGCTATTCTGAAGACGAATGCGCTCCTGTGGTCAAAAACATCCTGTTGCAGGAGCCCGACCTTGACGTCACCGGCGCTCTGCGGGCGGCGCTCAAGGCACTGGCGCGCGGTCGTCTGTAGACCGGCGCTTTCTTTTTCTTGAGTGTTCCCCGTGCAGGCCCGGCCTGTGCAGGGGGCAAATCCTGACCGACTGGACATCATGGCACAGAAATCCTCCCCTTCCCCCGCAGCCCGTTTTTTCGGCAATGATGACTGGGATGCCCCTGCGGAACAGCACACGCCCGCACCCGCAGCCGGCACGGAAGACCCCGGTCTGAGCACCGCCGCGCTGGAAGAGAGCGTGCGGCCCCGCAGCCTGGATGATTTCATCGGTCAGGAAGAACTGCGTGCCAATCTGCGCGTGTATCTGGGCGCTGCCCGTGAACGCGGCTGCGCGCTGGACCATACGCTCTTTTACGGCAACCCCGGTCTGGGCAAGACGACCCTGGCCCAGATCATGGCTGCCGAGCTGGGCGTCAACCTGGTCTGCACCTCGGGCCCGGTGCTGGAGCGCAGCGGTGATCTGGCCGCCATCCTGACCAACCTGTCCCGCAACGACATCCTCTTCGTGGACGAGATCCACCGCATGCCCATCGCTGTGGAGGAAGTGCTGTATCCGGCCATGGAAGACTTCAAGCTGGATCTGGTCATCGGGCAGGGCCCGGCGGCCCGCACGGTCAAGATCGACCTGGAGCCGTTCACCCTGGTAGGGGCCACCACGCGTATGGGCCTGATCTCCGCGCCCTTGCGCGGGCGCTTCGGCATCCTTTCGCAGCTGGAGTTCTATACGCCCGCCGAACTGGCCCGGGTGGTGCTGCGCACGGCGCACATCCTCGGCATCGCCGTCACTCCTGACGGTGCGGAAGAGATAGGCCGCCGCTCCCGCGGCACACCGCGCATCGCCAACCGCCTCTTGCGTCGCGTGCGGGATTTTGCCATGATGGGCGGCCACGACGTCATCACCGCGGAACAGGCTGCCGAGGCCCTGCGGCGCATGGACGTCGACGAGATAGGTCTGGACCGCATGGACAGACGCCTGCTGGAAGTCATGATCACCCACTACGACGGCGGACCCGTGGGGCTCAAGACGCTGGCCGTGGCCTGCTCCGAAGAAGTGCGTACCATCGAAGAGATCTACGAACCCTACCTCATCCAGTGCGGTCTGCTCAAGCGTACCCCCCGTGGTCGCATGGTGACCGCCAAAGCCTACCGCCACCTCAACCTTTTACTGCGCTGAGAGGCGTACGAAGAACAGCTGCGCTGCTTTTTGTCGCATCCGCATAGTTGCGACAGCAACGTTTTTTTCTGTTCTTCCCGGAGCCCGGCTCCAATTTGTGCCGCGCCGGTAACGGCGCCGTCGCTTTTCTGTTCTCTTCTGAAAGGCGGCGGGACGTTGCCCGCGGCGGACGTCGTTTCGATAACGTCCCCTTGCCCTGCCTTCCCGACCGGCGCCGGAAGGAGCGGCACGTGGGCGGAGACGGCGCCCCCCTTGGTTTCATCGCCGGAGTACCGCGTTGTGTATGGACGTGGTCGGAGTTTTCAGAATGAAAGTGACTGTTGACAAATCTGTGTTGTGCAAACGTTATGCGGGCTTCACCGTGGCACTGCTGGTCTGTGCCCTGGGGGTAGCGCTGGTGACCAATGCCTGTCTGGGCACCTCGCCCATCACCAGCCTGCCGTACGCCCTGAGCGCCATCTTCCCCCTGAGTCTGGGGACCGTGACTTTTCTGTCCAATATCTGTTTTCTCGTGGTACAAAAGGCCCTGCTGGGTCGTTACTTTACGGTGGGGCATCTGATGCAGATCCCCGCGGTCTTCCTGTTCGGCCTGTTCATCGACGGCTGGATGTGGGCCACCTCCTATCTGGTGACTGATGTCTACTGGCAGCAGATGCTCATGTGCCTGGTGGGCTCCATGGTCCTGGGCCTGGGCGTGAGCCTGGAGATCATCAGCAACGCCACCGTGCTGCCCGGTGAGGGCATGGTCGTGGCCATCGTCTTCCGCACGCACAAGAATTTCGGCAACATCAAGGTCCTGGTGGACTCCTCCATGGTGCTGGCCGCGGTGCTGCTCAGCCTGGCCGTCCTGCATACCATCGTGGGCCTGCGCGAGGGCACCATCATCTCGGCCGTGCTGGTGGGCATGAGCGTCCGCTTCTTCTCCCGCTGGACGCGTCGTCTGGCTCCGCTCTTCTGGGAAAAGGAAAAGCTGGAGAAAGCCCGCCGTCGTCGCCTGGTGCTGCAGGAAAGCTATGCCGCCTAGGTATTGCCATAGATATGTATGAGAGGGGAGCCTTCGGGCTCCCTTTTTTGTTTTGTGTCGCTGCCGAAAAGAGGACAGCAAAAGATCATGGCTGCGGAACGGTCTTTAAGGTCTGGAGGAATCCGGTGCTTCTGAAGAAAATGGGCGCACTTTCCGGCCGGAGGGGAGAGGGGAGGGCCTCGATTGGCGGAAAAAGGAGAAGGGCAAAAAGGAAAAGACAAAGAAATTTATCAAGAATTTTCTGTGCCTTTTCGGTATGTTGATTGAATAATCAGTCAGCATGGAGCAAATCCGTAAAATTTTTTACGGAAAAATGCTTGACGGTGGGGGCGAAAAGGCGCATAAAGCCGTTCGCGCCAACGAGCCGGCCACGTCCGAAAGGGCGACGGGAAAAGAAATTTTCCCGGATGGCAAAAAAGTTCTTGACGCGGGTTTGAAAATGAGACATAAATCTCCCTCGCGCCAACGAGTTGCCCCGACGGGGCCGCGAAAAAAAACTTTCGCGAAATGAAAAAAAACTTGTTGACAGCGAAAACGAAGCGGCGTAAACAACTGCTTCGCGCCGAGTGAATCGGTGTGGTTCATTGACAAGTGAATAGCGAACGGGAAGGAACTTTGAGATTCTGATTTCCGTCCAACGGAGATCTTTGCTACAGATTTGAACTGGAGAGTTTGATTCTGGCTCAGATTGAACGCTGGCGGCGTGCTTAACACAT
>ERZ772882.159-NODE-159-length-96718-cov-5.624955_pt1 | contig 96718 bp, 78 predicted proteins | sample MGYA00580576_ERZ772882 | MGnify/ENA primary metagenome ERZ772882 (study PRJEB29015, sample SAMEA2737658) | human gut metagenome | biome: human gut; feature: human-associated habitat; material: faeces | place: China | collected 2012 ... | reverse complement strand
TCTTTGTTAATAAATTCCATCTCTCTATGGTAAATTTCTGTAACTTTAGAGGGAACAAGTTCGGTGTAGCCTTCTTTTCGAGTGTCTTTTGTCATCGTTGATAAATTTTAATAAGTTATTAATTCCTTTATTTTACCCAGCGTGTTGGGTTTTTCTTATCTGATCTAACGGTAAAATTTGTTTTACCTTCTAAGAATGAAATATAGCCAGTGGTGTTTTTCCCGTGACTTAGCTAATGATTATCTAGTGGAAGTATTCTTTACCGAATAATTTGTTTTATCTAATCGACTATAAAGGTGAAAAACAAGAAATATAAAAAATCTTGTTTTTTTACCGAAATTTCAGCCAGTGGTGGGTTGGCTGAAAATCGTCTTCGTGATTATTTTGACGTTTAGAAGGTTTTGATTATCTCGTAGCGTCTTTCCTTGTTCACGTTCTCTTTTGTATCAAACAATAATCTAAAAAGCTGTATGGCATTGTTATGACCTTGTTTCGTCATCTTGTTCTTCTCTAGGACTTTATTCATCCTTTCAGTTATTTCCACTCCTGTTAAATTTTCACCGATTTTAAATTCAGAGAGTAGTAAGGCTCTGTAAGTTATGAATATCGGGTCTGTGCTGTATCGAATTTTCATCGCTTTGATGATTTGGCTCATTTTCTTGGGAGCGTGTAAATTCTTTTCTTGTATATCTCTAATCTCTTCATCCGTTAGTCCTAAAGATGATAACTCGTTATAAGTTTCCTCTATCTTGTATCGTGTACTACTTTTATCTGTTTTATCAACTAGGGGCATGATTTCTTTCCCCATGCATGTAAAGCCCTTCATCGGCTCTTTTGACTTGTAGAACAAATCAATCTCTTCCATTATTTCTTTCTTTTTCATTTCTGTATCCTCTTTTTTATTTTCTTTCCCTCTTTCAATTTTAGTCGTGCTTGAACATGATAATTGCATCAATTCAATATTATAGTAATGAAGAATTTTGGACATCTTGTATAACTGCTCGTGCATCGCATGGTTTATTAATTGAAACGCTTTAAACGCTATACTCTGGTGATTAACTTCTCTTGTAACACTAATGTATTGGTCACATTCATTCGCAAGTAGTTTTAATTGTCTTTTTAGCGTTCTTGTACTTTTCGCAACCTTGTTAAGTTCTTCAATTCTTTTCCTAGTTTTTTTTGTTATCTCTTCTTTTAGATAATCAAAGACATCGGGGAAGTTATATATTCCTTTATCTCCTTCTTTGATGTATTCAGCGTTTGTTAGAATGAAAGAAGGAGCGTTCGTGTCTTCCCTGAATCTATTCATCATCTGCACTATATTCACGTAAGAGTGCTGGTTTTTACCCAATGCGATGATTAAAAGATAATCTTGTCCCAGTAGTGAATATCCTTGCGTGTAAGTCGTTAGTATCACATCCGCATCAATCCTGCAATCGTTAATCAGTTGTGAAAGGTAATCCGTTTTATCTCCTTCATTCAAGTTATTAACAACTAGGTTGTCTTCTTCTTCTTTTTCTTCTTTGCCGTTCTTTTTACTCTTGATCACCTTTGTTTCTGAATTTATCTCCGCAATCCGGTTGAAACCTCTTTTCTTCAACTCTTTCACGACTTTAGGTAGTAAAGAGGATTTATCAAGTAGTGAAACAACGGGAATCTTGTTAATCGCTTTTGCGTGCAAGCATAAATCAATAACCCCACCGGCTAAATTTTCATATTCCACAAATGCTAGCACTCTTTGGTCTGGTTGCTCTTTTCTCGCTTTAATCAACTTCATCCCCTTGAATATGCTATCATCGCTTATCAATGGAGTACCGGATAAGAATATGATTCTCTTGTAATATTCAAGAGAGGTCATCACCTCTTCAATCGTCTCCCTTTTCCAGTTGTATTCCGTTATTAAGGTGTGCGCTTCATCGATAATCACCGTTTCCCTGCTCTCGAATTTCGGGATATGGTGTTGTATAGTGATAATTAAATTCGCATCAATATCTTCCCTGTGTTCAGCCGTGTAATAAGGTATCTGGTATTGTGCTGATAATTGTTTCGCTAGATTGATGGTATCAACCACAAAAACAGCTTTTATCTCCCTCTCTTTTAAATAATTGAGAATGTAATATGATTTCCCACCACTCGTGGGACAATCTACATAGAGTTTAAATTCTTGGCTAAAGTCCAGTTCATCAAGAAACCCTGTTTCCGATAATCTTTCCTTGAATGTAATCTCTTTATATTGCATGAAAAATAATTTTAAGTTAATGAACAATTCTCCTTCAACACTTCGATGTATATTATTTTCTATATAAAACAGGTCAAAGTGTTGAAGGTAAACATCATTTTTCATGAGTTTTTTTAATTACTTTTTAACCTCTTGTAATGAGGCTTGCCTGTTTTGATATAAGCTATCTAGGTGGTATGTTTTAAAGAGAAAATCGAAAAAATGCCCTGTAAAACGTTATCTGGATGGATATGATTATCTTTATTATTATGTTACAAAGGTATATATTCTACACAACATTTCCAAGTGAAGCGATGGTGAAAATTTATATTTATTAACAAATAGATTAAAGACTATTCCAACTCCTTTTCGTGTGGTAGTTGTGAGTCCGTTTATCATTTTATCAAGTTTAGAGTATGCCTAGCTTGTTAAATTTGTTGTCGAGTGGAATTACCACCACCTTGAAAAAGTTGGTGGTGGTATTAATTCGCAAGTTTTATCTAATGTATCTACTTCCAGCACATTCCTCGCACTTGCATACAAGGTGTATGAAACCTCGTTTCCCGTAATTAAATTCCGTGAGGAATAACGGGAACGGTTGGATTTCTACATACTCGATTTTAGAAATCTTCAATCTCCGTTGAAGATATTCCACACATTTCGTTGATGAATTTGTATATTCATCTTCTTCGATGTTCAACTCTTTTATATTTACTTCCTCTCCCTGCAATTTGTCGCAAATGGCTTTTAAAAGCGATTTGTTCACGATAGTATGGAAGTACGCTTTTAAATTGCACACGTTCCACTCTAGTTTAAGTTGTCCTCGACTTAAACCGAGAGATATTGCTAACGGCTTGTTTCCTGTTAGTAATAATTCCATTTCTGCTTTTTTCTCTTCTAGCGAGAATATTTTTGTCTTCACTAAAGGTAATTCTATACCGTCAATAGAAGGACTGTATAATTTTTCTAGATTCCTCATATTATGTAATTTAAAAAATTTTTACTTGCCACCGCCGCCTTTTAAGGGCGGTGGCGTTAATTAAATCTGATCACCGATTTTTGTGATCCTAATCTCCCCGTCAAGTATTTTGTTACTTGATTTTTCTCAATATTTCAAAGAACGTTACACTTCTTCCAGAAAAATATGACGTAAAAGGGCCCTTTACTTTCCACTGGAAAGCATCATTATTTTTACAGAAAACCGTGTGTTTTAGGTAGATATATGACTATTCTTGTCGTGCTGGATTGGTTATTTCCTCCCACGCCATTTCAACGAGTGTTTTTATATCATTCGTTTCTGGTTCATCAGTTAAGTCGGTAGGTGATAGCTTACCGAGTATGTTTAACGTGGTTTGCTGCCTTTCGTCAAGCGAGAGCGTTTCCTCGAATTTTGTGTTACTTGTTCGATAAAATATGTTACAAAATTTGTTCATTCTCCCTTTTTCTTTGTTGCAAAGTTCCTTCATCCGGGATATGATTTTCTTTCCCGTTTCAAGGTCGATTTCCGGTAATTCGATTTGTTTTCCTCTCACGAGATCATCCCATTGACTTGTCGTGATCGTGTATCCCCCGGAACAAGTCTTGATTACCGTGTTAATGCTTACTTCTTCGTTTTCACTTATTTTTGCAATTTCTTCAATTACCTCATTTTGCTTGCTAGCTAGTGTAATCTTCTCGCTTGCTTTCATAGTGCGGTCTAGGAGGTTATTTACGCCCATGTATCGAGCGCATTCCTTCACGGAGGTAAATTCTTTTATTACCACGTTTGTAATAATCTCTTGTTCATCTCCTTTGGCGATGGAGGTGAGATTTTGAGCGTGGATTGCTTTGATAATTCTTTGCTCCTTGATCGATCCGACCATGACTAGCACGTCTGGCGTGTCTTTCGGGATTGGATTCCCGTTGAGATCGATTAATTCGATTCCTTCCGAGTAAAACAACTTCGCTTTACAAAAATGTTTTGGATCATCTTTTTCGAGAAATTCCTCTGTTAAGACCTCCTGTGCCAGTTTGTCTTTCTTCGGTAAACTAGTCAGGTTCGCAATTTTGGCGATAATCATTTCTTTTCTCTCCGTTTTCACGAAGTAACCACCTGCTGTTGCTTCTTTAGTGCAAATCTCGACGGGCATTTTATGGAGTGATGCCTTTAACTCGTTTAATATGCTTTTTTTCATAGCTTTTGTTTTTTTGTTATCAATATAATTTCAACGACTCTATCCGTTGACAGGACAAAAGTATGAAATGTAAGTCAAAGATTATCAATATCTTACGTAGATTTTTCAAGCATAGCTAATTGAAATAATCTATGTAATAATAATCTATGTTGTAAGAGTTTGGACTTGAAGTATTTGTTCAAGAATTTAAGGTGAAATGCTATGGTTTACTAGTAACTTCCTTGCATGAAATCTGTTGATATTTTGATGTTTCGGGAGTTTAGATTCTCGTTTCTTTTGCTCCTTATGCTTTTTCCTTTTCCGTCTTCTTTTGTTAGATCGAAGATTCTCGTGCGCATCGTTTCTGTCGACACGGGGATATAGAATTCCGGAAAAGGTTCTGGACGGGGTATGACCTCAAGGGCTTCCATGATGAATTCGCAAATGGAGTTACTTATTCGTTTCCCGCTTTTGAATTTCGGGTGATCTTTCAAGAACGTGTATAACTGGTAAATAATTCTATTTGTATCTCGATCCTCTTTTGCTCCTACTTTGCCTTTTAAATTTTTTAGTTTTTCTGTTATGTTCTTTTTAGCTTCTTTTTCAAGATGATTTTCAAGGTATTCTTTTAAATGAATCCAGAACCAGTTCGAGTGGTTATCGAGTTTGATGCTAGTTTTATTAAAAGTAATTCTGATCGTTTCGTTTTGCTCTTGTTGTTCTTCAGCCTCTTCTTTCGTGTTTTTATCTTTTTGTTGTTGTAACAACATTCTTTTCTCTTCTTCTTTTTTCATTTTCTCCTTTTCCCTTTCGAGGCGTTTGATGAAATGGTATAATCTCAGAAAATCGGGTTCAATCTTGGTTTTATAGTTGTAGTAGTTCCAGTCAATATTTTCATAATTCCAATCAAAAGGGTATGTTAATTCTGGTGTTCTCTCGCATTCTCCATAGATATAAAACATCACCCATAAAGCGGTTTCGGTAACAGGGTCGAACTCGTGTTTTGTCAAAAAGTTGTTTACTTTTTCAAGTGCCTCACAAGAAGGGAAACTTAAAGTAATGTGTTTATTTTCTTGAAAGAAGAAGTCTTCAAGTTTGGGATAACGTTGTTCGATAATGTAATCATCACGATTTTCAGGATTACTGTATACTCGTTTTTCTTCAATGCTTTCTGGATAAAAAACATCAATGCTTCTCGTCATGGCGTTTACAAGGTCTGCTACATTGAAATCGAAGCATTCCACGAATTTTCGATAAATTGGTTCGAGGTTTTTGAGCGAAACTTGTCTTGTTGTTTTTTCTTCTTCTTGTGGCATGGGTTATTTTATTTTTTTTCAAAAGTAAAAAAATAGCCTCAAATCCGAAGATAAGAGGCTATGATATTCATAATAAATTTTGCATTGCAGCATCAATTTGTGTATTCTCGAATGAATCTAGATAAATTTGAGTTGTTTTTAAATCTGTATGCCCTAGAGCCTCGCTAATCAAGGCAACGCTAACACCCGATTTCTTTAAAACACTCGCAAATGAATGCCTTGCAACGTAAGTAGTGAGTTTTGATTCAATCTCAAGTTCGGTAGCAAGTTCTTTCAGCTCGTTGTTGACCTGTGCTAAAACTTTATGCCTCCTGTTCTGTTTTTGTAGTTCCGTTTTATGAATATTAGCATTCAAAATAGGGAAGAGGTAATTTGCGGTTTTCTGGTGGGTGGCATATTTTTTTATAATCTCTTTAGCTTGATCGCACAGTTTGATGTTTATATCTCCATGCGTTTTCTGGCGGGTATATAAAATTCTTCCACGTTGTATGTTTTTCATGGTTAAATTAGATATATCAACAAAAGGGATTCCACCACACAGGTAAGAAAAAGTGAATATATCTCTCGCAAGTATCCGTGAAGGAGTGGCATTTATGGTTTCCGTGGTGATCACTTGCATCACTTCATCTTTAGATATTGCCCTCTTCTTAGTTTTAGTTTTAAATTTACCGACCTTGTAATCATCAAACGGGTAATTTTTCTTGGTTGCCGCTTTTTCTTCAATGGCTTTGTTGTAAGCACTTCTTAAAGTTCTGAATTGTAAGCTGATAGTGGTTTCTTTGTTCCCTTTACGCCTCTGCCATTTCTCGTAATTGTACAACCAGTCTGTATTAATATCACTGAAATAGAAATTTAAATCGCTTCTCGTGAAGGCTTTTAAAGAATTGAAGGATGTTTTGTAAATAAGCCTGTTCCCGACTTTATTCGTTTCTTCAAATTCCTTGATGAGTTGTTCGTAAAACTCTTTTACAGTTTTTAGTTGTAACTTCTTTTGCTTGTTTTCCACCAGAGATGCCGCCGTGTACTCCTTTTGTTCCGAATTAAATTCTAAAATTTTCTCTTGATATTCTTTTTCTTTCTCCAGAATAATTTTGTTGATTAACTCTTTATTTGGACAATTCGGTTTTGGTCTGTTCTTTTGAAAGTCCCAGTGTTTGAGTTCCACGGATATGCCTAGATATTGATATTTTCTTTGCCCGTTTTTAGTAATTCTGAGGGTTAAAGGGTATTCTCCATTTTTTTGAGGTCTTGATTTGTAACAAATCACGCTAACTGTCGCATTCATAGTAATTTATGTTGCGATTTTTGCTTACATCTCTGCTTACATGAGGGGGATAAAAACCATTAAAACCGCTTAAAACAAAAAAGCACCTACCTTCGTAAGTGCTTTAAAATGAGAGCGGAAAACGGGACTCAAACCCGCGACCCCCAGCTTGGAAGGCTAGTGCTCTATCGACTGAGCTATTTCCGCGAATAAGTGGGGAGAGCAGGATTCGAACCTACGAAGACGATGTCAGCTGAGTTACAGTCAGCCCCAGTTGGCCACTTTGGTATCTCCCCTTTGTTCAAAGAACAGTTGCTTGTTTTAAGCGGGTACAAAGATAGGTAGTTTTGCGGAATTACCAAATATTACGTGGAAAAATCTTGAAAAAATATATTTCGTGTGTAAAAGAATACGAGGAGCTTTCGGTACCGAAAACTCCTCGTTACATCTTATCGTCACTATGAGACCTATTTACGAGGACGATAAGTAATGTCAATGTTTTTTTCTTCGTCGAAACCTTTGTACTTGATGTGTAGTTGTACGGAATCTGTTACCTCGTTAAACACTTCTTTTAGCGGGAAACTGACATAACCGTAAAGACTTTTGTTCTCCGGATCTCCATAAGCATGATGTCTGAATTCTAACAGGGTTTTCCCGTCCGCTGTTAATTCTTCATGCTTTGTCAGGTTGACCATGTGTTCTTTAGCACCTCCGGCATAAAAGAATCGGAAGGTGATGAAGTCGTTGGCAATCCAGTATTCCGGTAATTCAATCGGATCCATACCCAAGCTGTCACTAATCGCTTCGGAATAGGGTACAATAGGTTTTGTAAGAAGCTTTTGTAGGTCGTTTACTCGCACGTAATGATCTACACTACTTCCCGGATTTGCATCTTGCAAGATGGTAAAATCTGCGTACACACGCATATTATTTTCTAAGTAACGTACCGGTACATTTGAAACGGATGGATACAATACAGGACCTTTGTCCAGTATGATTCTGTAATCCTGATCACTTGTTTTTTCAATCGTACCGACTTCTAACCAGAATTTGTCCAGGCTATACCCGTCATCATTACAAGATGTGAAGGCGAATGTTGCCGAGAGCAAAAGAATAATTAGTGTCACTCCTTTTTGATACTTCATTTTAAACCCCTTTTTATTACTCGTTGTTTTTTAGTTTCATTATTTAGATGGATAATTGCGTGAATGGTTGCGTCTAATAATGTTAAAATCAATGGAAAAAGGCTATCATACATCGCATGATAGCCTTGATCCCTTGTTTTTGCCGGGATTTATGAATTTAGAAAAGAGTTTTTTTCAGTGAGAATAGGAATTCCAATCCCCCGTCTTTTCTATTTTTTGCGGAGATGTCTCCTTTATGGAAAAGAACGGCGTTCTTCACGATGGAGAGTCCTAGGCCGGAACCGCCATTTTGTCTGCTACGTCCCTCGCATACACGATAGAAACGTTCGAAAATCCGGTTCAAGTGATTTTCTTCTATTCCTTGCCCTGTGTCATAGTAGGAGAAATAATAGAATTCATTGTCTTCCATGTAGTTGTTTACCCCGATCGAGATATTGTCTCCGGCGTAATTGATGGAATTTTCAATGAGATTTCGGAATATAGCATAAACCAGCGTTTTATTTCCCTCGATAACCGTCTGGGGATTTATCTCGTTCCTTACGTTGATCCCGTGTGCTATGATCGGGTCATGCAGGTCATCAATGACTTCCTGCAAAGTGTTGTGAACATTCACTCGTTCCTTGTCAAAAAGTTCGGATGCCTCTTCCGTCTTGGTGATTAGGGCAATATCCCGGATTAAGTCGGATAGGCGAACGATTTGTGAATACGTACGTTCCAGAAAGAAATGTTGCTTGTCCGAGTTAATATTGGGTTGTTCCAGAAGGGTTTCGATATAACCGCGAATACTGCTTACCGGAGTTTTTAGCTCGTGGGCGATATTATTCGTCATCTCCTGTTTTAGGAGCCTGTTTTTTTCGTTATCAGAGATATTGTTTAGGGTGATTTCGAAACTGTTATCCGTGAAAATCAATAGTTTCACGGCAAAATGCTTACCTCCCTTGCTGATCTTGTTCTGGTACACGGGGATGTTGGTGGTATTCGGGTTTACCGGGGTGTTTTTCCTTAATAATTCGTTCAGTTCTTTGAAATCCGGTTGTTCCAGCAGTTTTTCGACTTTGAATGTCGGTTCGTCCAGGATGATGTTCAAATACTGGATAAAATGCGTGTTGGCATATATCTTTTCCCGGTTAGCGGAGAAGATGGCAATCCCCTCGTCGGAATAGTGGAAATGACGGAGAAGTTTCTCCTGTTCCACGTTGATCTGCTTGTTGCTCTCTTCTAAAAGTTGATAATTATGAATGATCTTTTCACCGATCTCTCCCAGTTCCGTGTTCGGGAAATGGATATTGTTGTAATTAATGTTGTGATTGTCGGCCGAAACGATAAAATCTTTCAGTCCGGAAATCGCTTTCCCGAAACGATCGGAGATATAAATCAGCGAGATCAGCGTGATAAAGAATAGTAGCGTGATAAAATACAGGAATATGTTGTCCGTCTTTAAAAAGTTCTGAATCTTGATGTCGTAAGGAAGAGCCACCCGAATAAAATAATTCATGTAGTCTTTGGCAAAGTAATAGTATTCGACTCCGGTACTTTTAGAAAGCCGGATGGCAGTTCCTGTTTTTTGGATTAATGCCGTTTGGATTTCTGGGCGCTGTAAATGGTTTTCGATCTCTTGTTCCTTGTCGAGACTATTGTCATAAAGGACTTTACCATCATGATCTACTATTGTTAATCGTAAGTTGGAGGGCATAAGTACGAGTACATTCTTTAAAGAATCCATTTGCCCGCTGTTTATCAGATGATATTGTTGAACATAGTGGGCAATGATATCGGAATAATCGTCCAGCGTGGTACGCAAGGTCTCCGTTTTGTAGGCTTTTTCCCGGTTTTGTTGGAAAAAGGTAATGACAACCGTGAAGGCAGCGAATACAATGAAGAAGTAAATGAACAACTTCTGTTTATAGGATAATTTCATTGGAAATAGTTTTTGTATTAACGTTTAAAGTTCCACACAATAGCCGTACCCAGAACGATTTGCGATGTGTTTCCCCTGTTCGCCCAGTTTTTTTCTCAGTCGGGTGATGTGTACGTCAACGGTACGTTCAAGCACGTAGCTGTCGTCACTCCATACTTTATTGAGAATGTCTTCGCGGGAGAATATTTTTCCGGGAGATTGTGCCAGCATGTTTAATATTTCAAATTCCTTTTTGGTAATAGGGATAAGCCGGTCGTGGATGGACACGCATTTTGTACTTAAATCGATGTGCATCTCGCCTATATCGATCACTTGTTTTTTATTGGCAGCATTCAACGAACCTGTTCTTTTCAAGACTGCTTTCACTCTTGCCGTAACTTCCTTAATCGAGAAAGGTTTGGATATATAATCGTCGCCCCCGATATTGAAACCGGTGAGCATATCATTTTCCGTGTCTTTGGCCGTCAAAAAGATAATCGGGGTAGAATTGTGAAAATCTTTCCGAAGTTTCTCCGCCATCTTGAACCCTGACATTCCTCCCATCATCACGTCCAGTAGGATGAGATCATATTCCTCGGTTAGCATCTTTAGAGCCTCTTCCGCGGAGGGTGCGGTGTCGACCAGATAGCCTTCGCTCTCCAAGTTGAATTTTAAAATTTCTCTCAGGTCCTCTTCGTCGTCAACCACTAGTATCCGTTGTTTATCCATTGCTCTAAAGTTTAGTTGTTATGAATATGTTTCGCATTCTTTCCTTCCATCAAGTAAATGGCAGCTTCGGCAATATTTGTGGCGTTATCCCCGATTCGTTCAATGTTGTATGACATTCCACTGAGGGAAAGGGCATCCAGCATATCTTGATCTTTGATCGTTTTGCCGACAAAGTGAAAAGGGATCCCGTGAATGATTTCTTTGTGGTTGTTGTCCACGAGGTCATCCGTCCGGATAATCTCTTTTGCCAAATTCTCGTCTTCACACGTAAAGGCAAAGATAGCATTTTGTGTCATTTTTTTAACCGTTTCCAATTGTAATAAAATGGTCGGGTGGAAAGATGCGTAAAGGGAACCCTGTAATTCAACTTCCCGGAGGAAGTCGGCAATATTGAGTAATAGGTCACCGATACGTTCCAGGTAGGCTGTCATATCATGATAGGACATGATCTTTCGGCAATCACTGGCTCTGGGACAGTAAAGTACGATGGAGTTGATGACTTCATCCCTGATTTTTATTTCCAGACCGTCGATGATAACTTCATTATGTTCGATCTTCGTGTATAATTCACCGTCTTTATTGTCGTGGGTTGCGGTGATAACGAGTTCCATCTGTTGTAGTACGATGGTGGATAAGACTTCAAAGTCTTCTTTAATCTTTTCCAGGTATTTTTCTCTTATGGTAGTCATGTGGTGTAAGCTAAAAGTTATAAACTAAAAGATAAAAGTTTAGAGGAATTTAAAATGAAATCAAAAAAGCCTCGTGCGATGGAAATCACTGAATCTAAAATCATAAATCAAAAATTACTTTATCCAAATTGTCCCGTCAAGTACTCTTCCGTGCGTTTGTCACTTGGGTTTGTGAACATTTTTTGGGTTTCGTCATATTCAATTAAATGACCAAGATACATGAACATCGAGTAATCCGATATACGGGCAGCCTGTGACATATTATGTGTGACAATCAAAATTGTGAATTCATTTTTCAGATCCAGTAACAACTCTTCAATTCGATTGGTGGCAATTGGGTCCAAGGCAGAGGTCGGTTCATCCATTAGTAAAACTTTTGGTTTTAGTGAAAGAGCCCGGGCGATGCATAACCGTTGCTGCTGACCACCGGAAAGGAAGGTTCCTTTCTTGAATAGGGAGTCTTTCACTTCATCCCATAACCCCACGTTTTTTAGGCTTTCCTCTACTAACTGGTCTTTTTCCTGCTTGGGAAGAGAAATCCCGTTCAATTTATACCCGGCGATCACGTTGTCATAAATGCTCATCGTGGGGAACGGGTTCGGGCGTTGGAATACCATTCCTGCCATGCGTCGTACTTCCATGGGGTTTGTCTTTAATATATTTTTCCCGTTTAGGAGAATCTCTCCCGTGGTCTTGATATCTGGGTACAATTCGTGCATCCGGTTGATCGCCCGTAACAAGGTACTCTTTCCACATCCGGAGGGTCCCATGATAGCCGTGATTTTCTTTTCAGCAATATCTGCACTAACTTCTTCTACCGCATTTTTCCCCGGGGTGTACGAAATGGAAACTTTTTTAAGTTGTAATATAGGATTTGTGATAACCATGATTAATTTTAGATTTTAAATTTTAGATTGAAAGTCTGTTTGTAATGTAATTTAAAATTTACAATTATTGAACTCTCCATTTTTTTGCAATTTGTTTTGCTATAATATTGAGGATAAGGATTAACATTAACAGGAAGAGGGAGGAACTCCAGATCATGTCGATTAGATTCGGGTCATTGTAAAACTCCCAGATCAACAAGGGAACCGCACTTGTGGGTTTCAACACGTCCCAGTTGATTGCGGTGCTACCCAAGGCTGTTAACATCAGGGGTGCGGTTTCTCCCATAACTCGAGAAATAGCCAGTAAGATACCCGTGAACAATCCCCCGAAGGCTGCGGGTAACAATACTTTCAGAATGACACTGGTGTAAGAGGCTCCTAATGCAAGTCCGGCCTCTTTCAAACTTCCCGGGAGCATCTTTAACGTCTCTTCCGTGGAACGCACGATTAACGGGAGCATCATGATACTAAGGGCGACACTTCCTGCGAGGGCGGAATAACTACCTAGGGGTTTCACGACCCAGGCATAAGCGATAATACCGATTACGATGGAAGGGCTACCTTGAATCAGATCTGTCAAGAAACGAGTGATGTTCGAAAATTTGGTTTTCGGGTGTTCCGAGAGATGAATTCCGACCATAATTCCGATAGGGATAGCAATAATTGCGGCTAGGACAACCATGAGCAACGTACCGGTAATTCCGTTTGCAATTCCGCCCGGAATAATGTCTCCCGTTCCTTTGGCCAGCATGGCGTCCAAGGTACTTGGAGCGCTCTCCGTGAAAAAGTTCCAATTAATCTGTTTGTAGCCTTTTTTGATCAATTCCCAGATGATGGCGAATAACGGGATTACTGTCAGAGAGGCTAGAAAACAGGTCGTGTAGAAAAAGACCTTGTTTTTTATCGTTCTATATCTTAAACTACTCATTGTTGCAATCAATTAAGTTTCTTGATGATGAGTTTTGCCACTAAATTGATGATTGCCGTGATCAGGAACAAGAGTAACCCGATGGCAATCAAGGAGCTTAATTTCAACCCGTCTGCCTCTCCGAACTGGTTTGCGATGATACTGGCCATCGTGTTACCCGTGTCTGCCAGTGAGGTGGGCAGGTTATTCGTGTTGCCGATGAGCATGGTTACTGCCATGGTTTCTCCAAGAGCCCGTCCTAGGGCAAGGATATAACTGGCAAATACTCCGGAACCGGCGGAGGGAAAAGTGACTGTTCTGATCACCTCGTAGCGAGTGGCTCCCAAACTATATGCAGCCTCTTTCAGTTCGTTGGGAACCATGGATATGAACTCGCCACTGAGGGAGGATGCATAGGGGATGATCATGATTGCCAGAATAATGGATGAGGTTAATACTCCGAATCCTTGTGAATTGACACCCATCTCGATAATGATCGGGCGGAAGGTATAAAATCCCCATAATCCGTATACGATCGAGGGAATTCCCGCAAGTAAATCTATAATGGAACTGATGAACGTGGCAATTTTTTTACCTCGAAAGAATTCACCTGTGAAAAGTGCCACTGGCAGAGAAAATGGAATACAGAATATAAGTGCCAGAAAAGAGGTTAGGAGGGTTCCCACGATAAAGGAAAGGGCTCCATAAGTTTCTCTGTCCGGATGAGGGTCCCATTCTGTTGACCCGATAAACTGGAAGAATCCATAATGGCCGAGAGCCGGGATCGAGCCGCTGACCAATGAATAGATCATGCCGGCACTAATCAGTAGAATCAGTATACAACAAATAGAGAGTAGCCGTTTAAAAATAAGATCACGCATAATTAGTTACAAGTTACAGGTTACAAGTTACAGGTTGGCAAGATTCAACTTGCAACCTGTAAACTTGTAACTTTATTAATTCAGGACTTTTTTGCCCTCGAAACTTATAGAGTTTAATAGTGTTTTGGCGTTAGCCACGGCTGATTGAGGAAGGGGAGAGTAATGAACTTTTGTAGTCAATGCTTGTGCTTCCGGGCTTAACATCCAATCAAGTAATTTCACGGTTGCCTGTGCTTGTGCTAGGGTTCTGTTTGCATAGGCTTGTTCTTTGTAAAGAATAATCCAGGTGAAACAACTGATGGGGTAAGCGTCCGGTGCGGAAGAGTTCGTGACCATGGTACGGGTATCTGCTGGCATTTCGCCTTTTGCCGCTGCGGAGATACTTTCCGTGTTCGGTGTGATGAAATTACCGGACGAGTTCTTCATCTGTGCCATCGGGATGTTCAGAGAAAATGCATACTCTGATCCCACGTATCCGATCGCTCCAGGGGTTTGGCTGATTGTTCCGGCTACACCGGGATTACCTTTAGCTGCCAAGCCTGCCGGCCATTTCAATGATTTGCCTGTACCCACGTTTTCTTTCCAATCATTGCTTACTTTCGTCAGGTAATCACTGAAAACGAAGGTGGTTCCGCTACCGTCTGAACGGTATACCGGGGTTAATTCTTTGTTCGGAAGAGTTACACTGGGATTTAATTCCTGAATTTTAGTATCATTCCATTTGGTGATTTTGCCCAGATAGATGTCGGCAACAACCTCTCCGGAAAGTTTTAATTCTTTCACTTCCGGTAAATTGTAGGCCATGACCACGGCTCCCATACAAGTCGGGATGTGTACCGTTGTGTAGGGCATCTCTTGCATCTCCGTGTCAGACAGGTAGGCATCCGATCCTCCGAAATCAACAATCTTGTCTTTCAGGCTTCTGATTCCACCACCACTACCAATACCCCCGTAAGTCACGGTGTTACCCGTTTTCTCTTGATAGGTCTTGAAAGCCAAGTTGTAAAATGGTAAGGGGAAAGTAGCCCCCGCTGCAGCGATGTTCATTTTTTTGCTCTCGGACTCTTTGTTCTTCTTCGAATTCCCGCAAGATGCAATTGCGATAGCTAAAATAAGGATAAGTAAATTTTTCATTTCTGATAGTATTAATTTCAACGTCTTCTGATTCATTTATTACACTGCAAGTTTAGATGAATCTTGTTACACGAATGTTGCGCATTTGTTACATTAATGTTACAACTTGAATTCGATGTTCAGATAGACGAAAGAGCTTGATTTACCATCTCTTGGGTTCCAAGTAGAGAAATTTGGGGCGATTTTTAGTTGTTTGATCGGGGCATATTGAATACCTACTAAGATTCGTTGCCCGTCAGCGCTGCTCCAATCATCTTGGGAACCTAGGTTGTCATATCTTCCGAAGAGGTTGAATTGATCTTCTAGCTTGATAGTAGAATAAACGGAGAATCCGGATTGGTCGTTGTCTTCCTTGAACTTGGTGTTATACATTTGGTTATATTCAGCTCCGATGGAGAATAACTCGTGTTTGTAACCGGCGAAGAAGGCTAAATTCTGTTGATCTTTAGTCTCGTCTCCTTCAATATTCTTGCTGGCAAGATCGTAATAAGCGCGAATAGTCAAATTTTTAACGGGAAGAATTGTTGCTCCCACGGCATACCTGTATTTATTGTCACCGTTCAATTTTTTGTAACCTTCCCCGTTGCTGATCGTGATGTCGGCAGAGAGCCATTTTGTAAATTTATATTTACCCAAGATACCCATATCTGCGCTGGAACCGAATTTATACTCGTCTTGGAAGGATTTCATGATATAACGGTATCCCCAAAATTTTTCCTGTACGTTGAATTGTTCCAAACCGATCAAACCGAAATCCAACGTGAAATTACCCGTCTTCCAGCTTAACATGGCATTCTTGATATACGCCACTCTTTCGAGGTCTGAACCTGAAACTTTGGTGGAACCCATGTCAAAAACGACCTTTCCGCTTAATTTTTCTGTCAAGGAGAATTGGTACCCAAGGTAAGCACGATCAAGAGCGAATCCGGATTCTTTATTTGCATTTCCAATTCCGGCATGATAGTTTGCGAAAACGGTAACAATCGGTTGTCCCTTGATTTGGAATTTCTTCTTTTCTTCTTGTTTCTGACCGAAACTACTTAAACAAATAGCAGCTAAAACCACACTAATTAAAATCCTTTTCATTTGTCAAACTTTTAGTTAATATTAAAATTAAATACCTCTTGTTTTCGGCAACTAAAGTAGACTGAAAAGGTTTCCTAAATAATACGATTCCGTTACATCAATGTTACATTTATTAGGTTTGTTTATTGTCTTTTGAAGATCGAGAAGTTAACACTACCGTACTGGCGGTGTTCGAAAAAATTAGGTTCCGAGGAGAAGTCCACAGTGCCGGGATGTTCGATTATGGCGATTCCGTCCGGGGCTAATAGATCGTTATTGAAAATGGCAGCCGGAATCTCGTTGATTTTTTCCAGATTGTAAGGAGGGTCTGCGAAAATGATGTCAAAGGTCGTTCCGTTCAGTTTTTTACAGGCGATAAACACGTCAGTTTTGAAAATGGTCATATTCTTGAATCCCAATTGGGCGGCCGTCTTTTTTATAAAGGCGTAATGGTTATAGTTCAGTTCGATAGAAATTATTTTCCCTGCACCCCGGGATGCGAATTCGTAACTGATACTTCCTGTTCCTGCAAAAAGATCCAGTATGGAGGCGTCCTCAATATCTATATAATTGTTGAGGACATTGAATAAATTCTCTTTGGCAAAATCCGTTGTCGGACGTGCCTTGAAATTTTTGTCGGGAGTAATAATTTTGCCTTTGTGTGTGCCGCTTATAATCCGCATCGATGAAGATTTAACAAATGAATAAAATGAGAACTGTTGAATTCTTTATCGTGAAGAATACCGTTTAACAAGGGTTCTTTAGCGAAATAGGGATTCGGGAGATAGAGCGAAAGTAGCTCTTTCAGTTTATTATCTTTGAGCGCCGGGCCGCATATAGAAAGATGCGCTTTCTCTTGGTTAATCCCGCACTCTTTGATACAATTTAATAAAAAGTATACGATGTCAGTCGTTGCTTTGTAGCTAAACGTGTTAAATAGCTGAATACCGGAGTCCCGGATAAATAACAGATCAAAATAATTGTCTTGAATGTCCAGAAAGATCTGCTCCGTGTCTCGTAACGCCTTGCCCATGGCTCCTAATATAAAAGGGTATGCCCCGTTCACGATTTGGAATACGGGAAAATGTTCCCGTACAAAATCATGAAACGATGAAATAACCGTCTCCACGAGATAGGCTTCTATCCCCTCTATGTGGTGGTAGAGGATCGTGTCATCCGGTGATACTTCTTGGTTGACCGTGTAGAGGGTGGTGATATTGGCCTTGTCGAAAAAGGCTCCTGGAACCAGCAGTTTTTCCTTGAAACATGGCATGATGTATACTTTCTTGAAACGAAGATTCAAGATCGCATCGTTCACCACGTAATTTTTTAACCTGGCCACGGCTGCCTCTCTGGAATCTGCTGCATAGGGTTCGTGTACAAACACGACTAGCTTTCCCGTTTCATCATGCACGCAAAATGAAAATCCATCCGTTGCATAACGGATGGATAATATCGATTTCTTAGATGATTCGTAAGTAAAATTGGAGTCAACAAAATAAATGCTCTGCATGTATTTATTCGTTTACGAACCGGAAATTATTCCCAGTTACCCACGTTATTGTTTGCCTCTTGTACGCTACCCACTTTTAATCCGGGGTATTTGTTTAATCTTATTCTTTCACCGTTTTCCTCCAAAATAGCATCTTCGTATTCATCGAACAAGTCTTCAAAAATGACCATGTTTGAAATACGAGCCTCGAAAACAGGTACTTCAATGCCGGAATCCGTCCAGATCATGTTGGTCCCCATCAAGAATTCATGTTTCTTTTTAGTAAAAGGAACATACCGAAGATCATCAATCGGATAGTTTTTACCGAATAATTGTTCTAAAGCGGAAACTCTCATCGTATCACGGATAATCAACCCTTTTTTCAAAGCGTCTTGTTCCGTCATACCTTCTTCAAGTTGATCATCAGTAAGTTCTCCGATAGAACGTACGGTTTTCAATGAATCGTATTTCACGAAATTGATTAATGAATCGAAACTACTAGTGTATGTTCCATGGATACTTTTGAAAGCATCTTGAGCTGTTCTAATATCTTTCAGTTTTTGGATGACTCTATCATATCTCTGTTTTTTCAACTTTTGAAATTGAATAGGATTCTGCACGCTTTGGTAGCACATATATCCCAGATAGAGAGCGGCAGCTGCTAAAAGAATTTGAATAATAATTTTTTTCATCTTTTTCGTCAGTATATTTATTATGTATTAAACAAGTTAGTTCTCGTTATTATTTAAGCTGTTTTTTCCTATCTTTACACAGTATTTTTTGACGATACCGTGAACAAATCCTTAATGGATTGTCGTGTCGGCAAATATAAAAAAAAAAAAAGATCACAGCACACTTTTGTCTATTAAATTTAGTGATGATAAATGAACATTTTGAACGTATTGTAAAAGAGAAGTTTGGGTTCGATTTTTCGCCTACGCAACAGGCGGCAATGAAGAATTTTTTAGCATTTCTCTTTGATCGTCATCCTGAAAGTTTATTTTTATTGAAGGGATATGCCGGAACGGGGAAAACTTCTTTGGTGGCGGCCATCGTGAATACATTACTGCAATTTGAACAGCAGGTTGTTTTATTGGCTCCGACGGGGAGAGCGGCGAAAGTGTTTTCCGGTTATTCTCACCAGCCTGCTTTTACGATACATAAAAAGATTTACCGACAGAAAAATGCACAGGAGGGAGTCGGGATATTCAACTTGGGATTTAACGGGAATGCCAATACACTTTTTTTCGTGGATGAGGCATCTATGATTTCAATGGGCTCTCAGGATTCGAATTTTGGGACAGGGTCTTTGCTGGATGATCTGATCGAGTTCGTCTATAACGGGCGTAATAACCGCTTGGTGTTAATCGGAGATACGGCCCAGTTGCCTCCGATTGGCGTGGATGTCAGTCCGGCCTTGGAGGCTGATTTTTTACAGGTGAGTTACGGGATGGAGATATATGAGGCAAACTTGACCGATATCATGCGACAGTCCGAGCTGTCCGGAATTTTGTATAATGCTACTCGGGTACGGGAAATGATTGGGGTGGGACCTTTTGCCAAGCTCTTGCTTCGGGTAGCGGGTTTTCCGGATATTGTACGGGTAAGCGGGGGAGAACTATTGGAAGAGTTGGATCAATGTTATAGCTCTTTTGGGATGGACGAAACGATGGTGATTTGTCGGTCGAATAAACGGGCCAATCGTTTTAATGAGGGGATACGGGCCAGAATCCTTTACCGGGAAGATGCTTTTAGTAGTGGAGATAAGATCATGATCGTGAAGAATAATTACTTCTGGGGAGCAGAATATGACAAGGTGGATTTTATTGCGAACGGGGATATTGCCACTGTGGAGAAGGTTGGGAAATATAAGGATTTATACGGATTCCATTTTGTCAACACTCGTCTAAGTATTTACGGTTACGAGGAAGAGATCACTGCATGGGTTATGTTGGATACCTTGACCACAGAACAACCTGCATTGAGTTATGAAGATTACCGGCGGTTGTACATGGCTGTGGAGGAAGATTATATGGATGTAGCTTCCAAGCAGAAGCGATTCAAAAAGATTCAAGAGAACGAATACTATAATGCTCTGCAAATTAAATTTGCCTATGCTGTTACGTGTCATAAAGCCCAGGGAGGACAATGGGATGCGGTATTTATTGATCCGGGCTGGCAGGGAGAAGATTCACATGATGATGAATATTGGCGTTGGTTATACACGGCATTTACTCGGGCACGTAAAAAACTATATCTGATTAATTTCAAGGATGAAATGATAGAGGCTTTGGAAGATTGAACTTCCTCCGCCAGCTTTGCCGCCGGAGGAAGTTCTTAGGCAAGAACATTTATCTTCCTGATAAATTACTGGATTTTTAGATATTCAATGATTGCGTCAATCCGAGCATTGGCTTCTTGTTGTGCCCGTTCGTAATCATTTATGTCTTTCATCTGAGTTCGAGCTTCAAAGTAGAATTTAATCTTCGGTTCAGTACCGGAAGGACGAACCGAAATCTTACTGCCGTCAGCTAGGAAGAATTGTAATACATCGCTTTTCGTTTCGAAATCAAGGTGCGTTTTTTCTCCTGTTTGCAGGTTGGTTGCTTCCAGGGAAAGGTAGTCTTTTTTCAGTACAACCGGGCTGTGATTGATTTCTTTCGGCGTGTTGTGACGGAGCTCTTCCATCATGGCTTTGATCTCCTGCGCCCCGCTTAAACCTTTACGTACGATGTAAATCATTCTTTCTTGCGAGAATCCGTATTTGGCATAAATTTCCTTGAGGAAGGAGTACAGTGTTTTATTTTGCATCTTTACCCAAGCGGCGATTTCGGCCATTAATGATGTGGCAGAAACCCCGTCTTTGTCCCGGGTGAATGCTCCCGGCATGTAGCCAAAGGATTCTTCCCCGCCGCCGATGAATTTCTCACCGCCTTCTTTGCGAATAATATCGGCAATCCACTTGAATCCGGTGTACACGTCATAACAGATGATATGATTTTTTTCTGCGATGTCTTTAATCAACTCGGTCGTGACTATGGTTTTAACCGTGTATTCACCACCTTTAAGTTGGTTCAGTTCTTTTTTTCTGCGGATGATGTATTCCGTGAAAATAATATTGGTTTGGTTTCCATTCAATAATGTCCATTCTCCCGCGTCATTTTTTACGGCGATGCCGATACGGTCCCCATCCGGGTCACAAGCCATGGCCAGATCAGCATCGATTTTGCGAGCTAGATCCAAGGCCATTTTGAATGCTGCCGGTTCTTCCGGGTTAGCGGATGCCACGGTCGGGAAATCTCCATTCGGAATGCTTTGTTCCGGTACCGTGTGAATATTCGTGAATCCCCAGTTACGCAAAGAGGCAGGAACAAGCTCGTAGGTAGTTCCGTGTAGTGGGGTAAAGACGATTCTCAAGTCGTGTTCTTTTTGTATGGCTTCCGGTGAAAGACTTAATGTTTTCACTTTATCCAAGTATTTTTTGTCAAAGTCTTTTCCTAAAATGGTGATCATTGCTGGTATACCCTTGAATTTAATATCCGAAACTTGCACCTTCTTTACTTCATTGATCACGTTTTTATCATGTGGGGGAACGAGTTGTGAGCCATCGTCCCAGTAGGCCTTGTAACCGTTGTACTCTTTCGGATTGTGAGAGGCGGTAAGAATGACACCTCCTTTACAGCCTAATTCTCGGATGGCAAATGACATTTCAGGCGTGGGGCGTAAGTCCTCAAACAGGTAAACGTGTATGCCGTTGGCTGAAAAAATATTGGCAGCTGTTTCTGAAAAGAGCCGGGAGTTATTACGGCAGTCATGACCGATACACACGGCTTTCTTTTCATTCGGGAACATCTTGTTGATGTAGTTTGAAAAACCTTGTGTAGCAGCACCTACCGTGTAGATGTTCATTCGGTTGGTTCCCACTCCCATGATTCCTCGTAAACCACCGGTTCCGAATTCCAAATCGTTGTAAAACGATTCGACTAATTCTGTCGTGTCCGTGTTTTCCAACATGCGTTTTGCTTCGGCACGTGTTTTTTCGTCATACGCCTTGTCCAGCCACTTTTCGGCTTTGGCTCTGGCTATTTTTATGATGTCATTATTTTCCATAAGTGATCATTATTATTTACCTTCTTGCAAAGTTAGGATTTTCCTAAATGAATAATATGGATTTTGGAATTAAATTGTTACGTTTCAGCGAAGAAATTTTGGGGGAATAAAAAAAGCCTCGTGTCAAACGAGGCTTTTTTATATAGCTAAAGCTTAAATTAAAATTTCTTCTCTTTAATTTTTGCTTTCTTTCCGGTAAGTTCACGGAAATAGAAGATTCTTGATCTACGAACAACACCTCTCTTGTTCACCTCGATTGCATGAATGTAAGGAGAATTGAAAGGGATGATTCGTTCTACTCCAACGTTACCGGACATTTTTCTAACCGTAAAGGTTTTGGTCGTTCCCGTACCCTTAATTTGGATAACAACACCTTTGAAAATCTGAATACGTTCTTTGTTTCCTTCTTTAATTTTGTAATGTACACTGATGGTGTCACCCGTGTTGAATGAAGGAATTTCAATAGCGTTTTCCTGAGCAAAAGCCTGTTCCGCAATTTTAATTAAGTCCATTGTCTTTATTTTAAAAAGTTTATTTATCGAACGCAGTATTACGACTTTTGTCTTTTATGTAAGAGACTACGTACGTTTCAAAATTGTGTGGCAAAGGTAGAAAAATAAATATTCCGATGCAAACATCGGAATATTTATTTTGTAGTGTTTATTCTACCACCTCAAGTTTTTTACCTGTCTGTTCGATAATCATTCGGAGATACCATTCCGGTAAAGCAGGCTGTTCAACTTTCGGGTTTTTCTCTCCCGGGATTGCGGTTTTCACGTTGCCATCCATGAATTTGCAGAACAGGTAACCGTAGAAATCTCTCCACGTATCCACCAGATGATTTCCCGTGCGACAGGAGAAATCCGTGATAAATTTAATCGCTGATTCTTTGTCTTGAGCTAACATCTCTTTTGCTCCGGCATCGATCATTTGGACGAAATTCACGTATTGTTTCTCCAGTGCAACTTGTTTTGCACGAATTTCCGGGTGAATCAAGTTATAGCGTGTATATGCGAAGTTCGTTACTTGGTTGAATACCCAGAAGGCTGCTTTATTAGTGAATTCCATCATGCTGCCGTTGCCAACTGCGAATGCGAAAGGCACTTCTGTGGCTGCTGAATACATTGGGAAATACACGGAACTGGCTGCATCATCAACTCCAAACCAAAGGATTCCTCCGATTTCATCAGGTAACCAACTTCTACATTGTGCTACAAATGTGAATCCGGTTTGTTGGGTTGCTGTTGCTCTTTCGTGAACATATTCTTTCCCGTCTACTTTGAAACTCATCGGACGCCATCTGTACGGACATTCGTACGGACCGGCTCCCATATCCTTGCTCATATCCAGTTCTGTTCCTTCCAAGTGATCACGCATGAAATCCATCACTTGCATCACGTCTACTTTCTCGCTGGGTTTAATCCATAACGGCATACGGTTGGTTGCGTAACCTTTACTATCACGTTGAATGTTTCTCCCTGTTGCGTAATCCCAGTATTGAGCCATGTCCGGGTTCACGGCATTAAAGAATGCCCAAACACGGATTTCACAGGCACGAGCCCCGCTGAAGTCAACCGGAGCGTAAGTATCAGAGAAACTGAAGTCTTTATTTTTCCCATCTTGAGGATAGAACCCTTTTTCTTTTGCGAAAGAGATTACGTCCTTGGAATACACGGTGGTGATATTGGGATCGTAAATCTTGTTCATTTTGTCGGAAGAGATAGAAGTTTTACCTTCTAGCGGGAAAGTCGTGATACGAGCTTGGTTTGCGTGGGCGGAAACATACCCGTCCGGAACCATGCGTGCTACCCAAACAGCTCCTTTTTCTCCTTCTCCTTTACCGATGATTTCGATTATCCATACTTCGTTCGGGTCAATGATAGAGATCGACTCTCCACTGCTTGCCCAACCGTATTTTTCAATCAAGTCGGTCATTACCACAATGGCCTCACGGGCATTTTTCGCACGTTGTAACGTGATATATATAGCGCTACCATAATCTATAATAGCTCCCGTTTGGGATTCCAGTTCTTTACGTCCCCCGAAAGTAGTTTCGGAAATAGCGAGCTGATGCTCGTTCATGTTTCCTACCACGTTGTATGTGTGGGCTACTTGCGGGATTTTACCCATAAATTTGCCGGTGTCCCACTCGTAAACATCGAGCATACTTCCGGCAGGCCAGTCTTGTGCGGGCCAGTGATACAATTCTCCGTATAAAACGTGGGAGTCGGCCGAATAAGTGACCATTGTCGACCCGTCTTTCGTTGCTCCTTTCGTGAATAAAAAGTTCGTGCAGGCCATCGTGTATGTGGTGCAGCAAACTAACGCTAGTGTAACCAGTAAATGTGCTTTTCTCATTTTTAGTTATTGGTTTATGATTATTTTGATAATTATCGAATTCTGTCAAAAGATTTGAGCAATTTGATATCTTTAAGTATTCCCTTTATGGCCAAGTAGGTAAAAATAATACAGATCACGGGCAATATAAGGCTGAATTTATAAAGAATCTCGGCATTCATTTTATTCGCAAATTGATTGATGTGATACCACATTAAGATAATGGCACCGATCAATAGGATGATTTCCACGATACATAAACGCAACTGGAGGAAACGTTTTTTGAATAGGAACACGTTCACCAAGGGAATCCCGATCGTGAAAATATTCATGATTAACAAGGCCCAGTAGTGGGCTTGTAGCACGCTGTTTTCTCCAATGAGAACTACGCCGTAAGTAAAAAAGTTATAGCTCGCATCATTCGGGATAAGCAATTGGGCGATTGGCACGTACAATGGAATCGTCATGATGATTGCTACCACGAGCAAGTAAATAGTTTGGATCCTTTGAATCATAATTAATAAGTGATTAACGTATGAGAGAATTTAATGTATATTCAATAAGTTTCTTCATGTGCGGTTTGTAATCGGCCGAGGCATCTCCGTTGGCCCGGTTGGCAATGATCAGGCAAATCGTGGTGGCCCGGTGTCCCATAAGGGCGGCTAGCCCGGCAATGGCGGCACTTTCCATCTCGTAATTAACAATTTTGTAATTCCCGAATCTGAAATGGGCAATCTCGTCGTTTACTGTCGGCATCTCGATTGGTAAACGAAGCTTTCGTCCTTGTGGCCCGTAGAATCCGTTTGCCGTCAATGTGACGCCTTTCACGGTAACGCCTTTCGTGTGTAATTTGTCCACTAGTTCGTTAGATGCTTTTACCGCATACGGGCGGGCAGCTAAGGGCGTCCAATGACATTCCTTGATAAAGGCCTCCTCGAAAGCGGCATCACATACCATTTCGTTATCCCGGTAGAAACGCAATACCCCGTCTAGGCCGAGGCTCATTTCCGAGATCACGAATGAATGTACGGGTACATCTGCCTGCACGGAACCGGAAGTCCCGATTCGTACTATATTTAATGTCTTCTTTTCTGCATTTATTTCTTTGGTGTGCAAGTTGATATTGACCAAAGCATCCAGTTCATTCATCACGATGTCGATGTTATCCGCACCAATTCCGGTAGAGATAACCGACAGGCGGTGTCCCTTGTAATATCCGGTGATGGTACAGAACTCCCGGTCGCTTTTCTTGATGTCTATTTTCTCGAAATACGAGGCAATCATTTCTACTCGGGAAGGGTCACCCACGAGGATCACTTGTTCTGCCAGATCTTCGGGATGAAGGTGGAGGTGAAAGATACTCCCGTCAGCGTTCGTGATTAATTCTGATGATTTTATTGGCTCCATATACTGTTTACTTTTTGAGCAACCAAATTTAGTAAAACAAATAATACCGGACAAATGTTTGGGGTTTTTTAATCCTGTCGTTCCGGCTGGCTTAAAAAGGTACAGGTTACAAGTTAAGTCTTCGACTTAAAATCTGTAACCTGAAACTTATAATCTATAACTTAAAAGTCCGGCAAAAATGGCCGGACTTTTATTTATTTTGCGTAATTTATAGCACGTGTTTCTCGAATTACCGTGACTTTCACCTGTCCGGGGTAGGTCATTTCATCCTGAATCTTTTTAGCGATTTCGTATGAAATTTTCTCTGCCTCCGTGTCAGATACCTTTTCACTACCAACGACTACCCGCAATTCGCGGCCTGCTTGGATGGCGTAAGTCTTGACCACTCCATTATAAGAAAGTGCAAGGTCTTCCATCTCTTTTAGTCGTTTGATATATGACTCAACTACTTCCCGTCTTGCACCCGGACGCGCGCCTGAGATGGCATCACAAGCCTGAACGATTGGGGCTATCATCGTTGTCATTTCAATCTCCTCGTGGTGAGCACCAATAGCGTTGCAAATATCCGGTTTTTCCTTGTATTTTTCAGCTAGGCGCATACCGAGGATTGCGTGCGGTAATTCCGGCTCGTCATCAGGCACTTTACCAATATCATGCAATAATCCGGCACGTTTTGCTTTCTTCACGTTCAAGCCCAATTCTGCGGCCATGATGGCACAGAGGTTGGCTGTTTCGCGAGCGTGTTGTAACAAGTTTTGCCCGTAAGAAGAACGGTATTTCATTTTGCCGACCAACCGGATTAATTCCGGGTGCAACCCGTGAATACCCAAGTCGATGGTGGTGCGTTTCCCGGTCTCGACGATCTCTTCCTCGATTTGTTTTTTTACCTTGTTTACTACTTCCTCGATCCGTGCCGGGTGAATACGTCCGTCAGTAACTAATTGGTGGAGTGAAAGGCGAGCGATTTCGCGTCTTACCGGGTCAAATCCGGAAAGTACAATTGCCTCCGGGGTGTCGTCCACGATGATTTCAACACCGGTGGCTGCTTCCAGCGCCCGGATGTTACGTCCTTCCCGTCCGATGATACGTCCCTTGATTTCATCCGAATCAATATGGAATATTGATACGGCATTTTCGGTAGCGGTTTCCGTGGCCACCCGTTGGATGGTTTTTACCACGATTTTTTTCGCCTCCATGTTTGCCGTCATTTTTGCCTCTTCCATAATCTCGTTCACGTATGACATAGCTTCGGTTTCAGCCTCGTCTTTCAAAGAACTGATGAGTTTTTCCTTTGCCTGATCGGCGGACATTCCGGAAATGGCTTCCAGTTGCTCGATCTGTTGTTTTTTGAATTTATCCAGTTCGGCGTGTTTCTTTTCCAGTAACTCTTTTTGGGCCTCCAGTGTCTCCTGTTGTGTCTCTGCGTCTTTAATCTTGCGTTGACATTCTTCCATTTTACGAGCCAATTCGGCGTCTTTTTGTTTTAGCTTGTTTTCCGCGAGAAGTATTTTGCTGTTGCGGGCATTCACTTGTTTCTCGTGTTCTGCCTTTATTTGCAGGAATTTCTCCTTTGCTTGCAAAATTTTGTCTTTTTTAATTACTTCCGCCTCTGCTTCCGCTTCTTTGATGATGTTTTTGCTCCTGTATTTCAAGGTCATATTGATTAGCAGGTATCCTAGAACGAATCCCACTATCAGAGCAATAACACCGGTAATTATTATTGTTATCATATTCGTAACTTGAATTTATAGTTATATAATATATTTTGGTGTTTTTTGTTTATACAAAAAACCCGCATCATTTCTTCTTTAAAAAACCCCTGTTAGACACGGGTAGAGCTGCCGTCAGATTCAAACTTCCACCGTCCCGAAGGAACCCCGAAGGGTTGAGGCCTGTCTTTGGCTAACTAAGCTTCACTCTAATTGGTTAAGTGTTGAGTTTTCCAGTTAAATACGAAATAATGCGGGTATATCTATTTCCTTTTCAAAGAACTCTTTGCTTTTTTACTCTTTCACAACTTCGTCGAGCCTACTACTAATCTTCTTCACCTCGTCCAATATTGGCTCCACGTCGTTTCGCCTTTCAGCCTCCAGCATCTTTACCGTGAATTGTAATGCGGTAACAGCTAGAAAATCAACGGGATCAGCAGTTGCGTACTTTTCCCTATATTTTGCAATCTTACTATTAATCAGCTGGGCAGCTTTTCTGATTTCCTCTTCTTCCTCTCTCTCAATGGTCAGAACGCAGGGCCTACCGGCTATATTTAGCGTAATAGTAAGTTTATCATTCATATTTAATTATTCAAAAGAGCAATACATTTATCAATCTCCCGCACAAGTTGGCTTATTCTATTTTTGGCCTCGGAACTTCCTTCTCCGGTCGAGATAGCGGCAGCCACCTTCAATGTCTTGATTTCTTCATGTAATTTCATGTTCTCACTTTTCATCCGCTCAATTTGAATCCTGAGTTCTTTCATCTCTGAATTCATCTCTCTGTTTTTGTCCAGCGAGGATATATATAGTTTTATCAGTCGTTCAACTTTTGTGTTTAGCTCGTTAATAACGGCATCTTGTTTTGCTGTCATAACATAATCTTTACACCACAAAGATAGAATAATTTCTTTTAAATATCAATAGTGTTATTAATTTTGCAATGGATTTAATGTTTTTTTTATGACAAATAAAATAATGTGGAGAGGGATTGGAGCTTTGTTGTTGATGTTACTTCTTTTATCATCAAATGTTTGTGCACAAACTGACACCTTGCTTTACCCGTTGAAAAATGTTCCGCTATTGAGTGGGAATTTCGGAGAATTGAGGGCGACACACCTGCATACCGGGTTGGATTTTAAAACCGGAGGACGGGAAGGCCTACCGGTGATTTGCGTGAAAGACGGTGTCGTGGCACGTGTAAAGGTTTCTGCTACAGGGTACGGAAATGCCCTGTATCTGGAACACGAGGGGGGAATAACCACGGTGTATGGTCATTTGAGCCGTTTTGTACCCCGAATTGCGAAAGTCGTGAGAAATATACAATATAATAAGGAGTCATTCGAGGTGGATGAGAATATATCGGGCTATGAACTCCGTTTCCGTGCGGGAGACACGATTGCCTATAGCGGGAATACCGGCTCTTCGGGTGGTCCTCATTTGCATTTTGAGGTGCGCGACACGAAGAGTGAACATGCTTTGAACCCCTTGCAGTTCCTTTCGGTGAAAGATCAGACTGGGCCAAACGTGCGGGGTGTTTACGTGTATTCGGTTTCGGACGAGGGAACCCGGACTCCTGTCCGCCGGGTGGAGGTGAAAAATACGGGTAACCGGGTATTCCGGGGAGGAAAGATCGGGGTGCCTGTCGGCATGGTCGGGATTGGGATACAATCTGATGACTACATGAAAGATTCTTGGAATAAATTGGGTGTGTATGATTTGAGCGTGAGTGCCAACGGGCAGGAGGTTTTTAAAATGACCATGAACGAGCTTTCTTTTGACCAGGCGTTTTTGGTTAACGAGTTGAAGGATTTTCATCATTACAGGGGAAACCGCTTGGTTTACTTGACTTTCGGGAATTATCAAGGGCAGTTGTTGCCCGTTCGTAATCAGAACGGGGGATTTATTTCGGTTGAGAAAGACAGTGTAGTGGATGTTGCGGTTGATTTATCGGATATTAATGGGAATTGTTCCAGAATCATGTTCCAGTTATGGGGTAAATCTCCCTTGCGGGAATTGGTATTGGCAGATGGGGAAAAATTATTGATGAATCACCAAAACGATAGCTTGAAAAAAGAAAAATATACTCTGTGGTTGGAGGCAGATGCTTTACCCTATCCGATCGTGTGCAAGCCGGAAGTGTCTTCCCGCTTGAGAGATAGTGTCGAGACGATTGAGGTATTTTCTACTGGGAAACAAATATACCCGTTGATGAAAAATGCCCGGTTGGTGGTTGACGGGAAGTTTCCAGGAAAGTCTGTGATTTGTTTGTTGGAGAAAAATAATCGTTTTTCTGCTTTGAAGACCCGATGGTCGGAAGAGGGGCTTGAGGCATTTCCCCGGGTGTTGGGTGAGTACACGGTTCGTCAGGACACGGTTTCCCCGGTTATTCTTTACATGGGGAAGGTCGGGCTGAAAATCCGATTCCGGATGGTTGACGACTTGTCGGGCATCTCTTCTTATCGGGTTGAGGTGAACGGGAAATGGTGTTTGTTCACGTATGATGCGAAAAATCGCCTGCTGGAAGGTAACATAAATGAACCCGTTTTCGTGAAAGGAAAAAACAGGCTTGTCTTGAAGGTGGAGGATGCCGTGAAAAATATTGCTACCTTTGAGACGGATATTTATAAAAAGTAAAAATAACAATGAATATAGAAGACGCAAAACAACTGGCAAAACAAGGCGATCGGGAAGGAGCAATTGCCATGCTCCGGCAAATGTTAGAACAGAATGAAGGAGAACGGGAACTCGTGCTGTTGGAGCTGGGTGTGGTGTATAACGCCATGGGGGAGACAACGCAAGCGATAAACCATCTGAATGAGGTGATGCGTATAAATCCCGAAAATATAAAAGCGAAAGCTTATCTGGATATGATCAATGGGATACTTGATTATTATTGTAAGGACTTGTTGAATCCCTGATGTACCACCGTAATTCTCTTGAAATACCGAAGTAATAATCTGGCGTGAGTCTTTCATTAAGCTCTTCGTTCCGTTGTTCGCTTATGGGGAATGGGCTATGAAAGGGCGATGGAAGGGAGCTAAAAGAGCAGAAGGAGATTATTACTTTGGTAAAAGTCTGGTGTAGTACTAGCTTTAAGCTATGTCAATCTATTATTCTCTTGGTTGTTTACTGGTAGTTCATTTAAACCACGGAGCATTCATCCTGCATTCTTCTAGCATTTATCTTCGATAAAATTGATTTTTGATACGATTGTATTTGTAATTTGAGTGTGTGGTGTAGTATATTAGCTATCTGGAAAAATAGACTTGTTGGGCAGGTAAGGAGGGCGAGGTCAATGAGAAGGGGGATGACAGCGGCGAGCGAGCCCCCCCCTTTTTTTTTCATTTAAGCTCCTTTCTAAATCTTTGTTTTAGCGATGTGCTTCTCTGCTGGTAAAAATGCACAGGGGTTTTAAGTTTGGATACTTAACGGCGAGAGAATCTGTTAACTCCTTCTCGTTTGTATTCAGAACACTAAAAACGAAATTTTATTTTTATATCTCGATTAATTGATTTACCTTTGCGACCAGTTTTCGAATTTTTTAATATGAACTTCAATCCGCTTGAAAGGGGGTGGTCAATTATTTTTGAGATAGTACAAAATATACATATATTTAATTAGAAAGCAGCACATAATGGTGTTGCAGAATTTTTTTATTATAAAATTAAGTATTCATTTTTTAAAATTGTAAATCATGATAATTGTACCATTAAAAGAAGGCGAAAATATCGAGAGAGCATTGAAAAAATTCAAAAGAAAATTCGAAAAGACCGGCGTGATTAAAGAACTGAGAGATCGTCAGGCTTTCACCAAACCGTCTATTAGAAATAGAATGGCCCGGATGAAGGCTGCCTATCGTCAATCTTTGCAACAAGCGGAAGAATAAATCGATCACTTTCTTTGTTTTTCCAAACAAAAAAACGTAACTTGCTTACGTTATTAAAATAGTAGAAATGATACAGATAGAATTGTTCTTGAAATATTTGAGTAGCGTGAAACGTTACTCGGAAAATACGATCATTGCGTATAAGGCGGATTTGTATCAGTTCTACGAATTTTGTGGTTTGGAAAGGAATAATGAGGATTTTTCTCGAGTGACGACCAAGCTCGTTAGAGAATGGGTCGTGGCAGAGATGAGGGGAGATCTGAGGGTGAATGGTGCCAGAGGGAGGTTAAGTGCCGCTTCCGGTAAACGTAAGTTGAGCAGTATAAAGGCGTTTTTCCGTTTCCTTGTAAAAGAGAAGGTGATAGAGGTGAACCCCGCCGAGAATATTAGCGGACCGAAATTGCCGAAACGATTACCGGTTTTCGTGAGGGAAGAGGAGATGGAATGTACGTTGGATGATGCGGAGAAAAAGAAAGGTTTTTCCGGATTGAGAGATTTCTTGATCTTGTTGATGGCTTATGATACAGGGATGAGGCGTTCTGAAATTATTGGATTAAAGGTGGGGAATGTTGATCTTTCGCGGCGTTGTATTCGTGTTTTCGGGAAAGGTGGAAAATGGCGAGAAATCCCGATCGTGACCGAGTTGATGCAGGACATCGAATGTTATTTGGATGCCCGGAGTCGCGTGGTGGAAGGGGAGCATGATATGTTTTTCGTGACCGATAAGGGAAAGCCGCTTTACGCTAATTTTGTTTATCGTTTGGTGACGAAAGAACTGGAATCACATACTTCTTTAGCAAAACGCAGCCCGCACGTGTTGCGACATTCTTTTGCCACGCATCTGTTGGATAACGGTGCGCCGATTCAGGGAATTAAAGAATTGCTGGGGCATTCCAGTCTGGCAGCAACCCAAGTGTACACTCACAACTCTGTGGAGAAGATGTTGAAGATTTTTAAACAAGCTCACCCGCGAGCATAAATTATAGGAGGAAACGATATGGACATTAGAATTAATCCTGTAGGTTTTTCAGTAAATCCAGTGTTGGAGGAGTTCATTAATAAGAAATTCTCGAAATTGGAGAAGTATCACGACGGAATTATGAGTATAGATGTGACGTTGAAGTTGGAAAAAGACGATCATCTGGAAAATAAGTTGACTGAGGTGCATGTTGACGTCAAAGGGCAAGACGTGTTCGCTAAAAAGAATGCGAAAACTTTTGAAGAAACAGTGGACGAGTTGTACGATGTATTAAAGAGGCAACTTGTTAAAGCGAAAGAAAAAAGAGAAAATTAAGAAAAATGATCTCATTTATTGTGAGATATGATTTTTAATTTGTACATTTGCAAGCCAAATTAAATGGGTTTTCTCGCACTTGTCTGGGTAATTTTCAGGTAAACAGCGAGTTACTTGCATGAAATTGAGTTATTGAGATAAATTGTTTAATAATAAAAATTGTTTTAGAGTTATGGCTAAAGAACATTTTGACAGGTCCAAACCACACGTAAATATTGGTACTATCGGTCACGTTGACCACGGTAAAACTACTTTGACGGCTGCTATCACTACGGTATTGGCAAAAAAAGGTCTTTCTGAATTACGTTCATTCGATTCTATCGATAACGCTCCGGAAGAAAAAGAGAGAGGTATCACCATTAACACTTCTCACGTTGAATACCAGACTGCAAATCGTCACTATGCACACGTTGACTGTCCGGGACACGCCGACTATGTAAAGAACATGGTAACTGGTGCTGCTCAGATGGACGGTGCTATCTTAGTTTGTGCCGCTACTGATGGTCCGATGCCTCAGACTCGTGAGCACATCCTTTTGGCTCGTCAGGTAAACGTTCCGAGAATCGTTGTATTCTTGAACAAAGTGGATATGGTGGACGACCCGGAAATGTTGGAGTTGGTTGAGATGGAAGTTCGTGAGTTGTTGTCATTCTATCAATATGATGGAGATAATACTCCGGTTATCTTAGGTTCAGCTCTTGGAGCATTGAACGGAGAGGCAAAATGGGAAGAAAAAGTAATGGAATTGATGGATGCAGTTGATAACTGGATTGAGTTACCGACTCGTGCCGTTGATAAACCATTCTTGATGCCTGTTGAGGACGTATTCTCTATCACTGGCCGTGGTACTGTTGCTACCGGTCGTATTGAAACTGGTATCGTTCACACGAGTGATGAGTTGGAAATTATCGGTTTGGGTGCAGATGGAAAGAAGACTGTATGTACCGGAGTTGAAATGTTCCGTAAGATTCTTGACGAAGGTCAGGCTGGTGATAACGTTGGTTTGTTACTTCGTGGTATCGATAAAGATGAGATCAAACGTGGTATGGTATTGGCAAAACCGGGTTCTGTTAAACCGCACGATAAATTCAAAGCTGAGGTTTATATTTTGAAGAAAGAAGAAGGTGGTCGTCACACTCCGTTCCACAACAGATACAGACCTCAATTCTATATCCGTACCTTGGATGTTACTGGTGAAATCACTCTTCCGGAAGGACGTGAGATGGTAATGCCTGGTGATAACTTGACGATCACCGTTGAGTTGATCACTCCGGTAGCTTGTAACGTAGGTTTGCGTTTCGCTATCCGTGAAGGTGGTAGAACCGTAGGTGCTGGTCAGATCACTGAGATCTTAGACTAATACAATTTTAGATTTAATGATTTTAAATTGTAGATTCGCAATTTAAAATTTAAAATAATGAGCCGACTTCGGTCGGCTCGCACACGGGAGTGGCTCAGTTGGTAGAGCATCGGTCTCCAAAACCGAGGGTCGGGAGTTCGAACCTCTCCTCCCGTGCAAATTAAATATAGAACAAATGAAGATTAAAAGTTATATATCAGATGTTTATAACGAGCTGGTGAATAAAGTAACTTGGCCTACGTGGTCTGAGCTCCAGAGTAGTGCAACGATCGTGATGATTGCTTCCGTTATCATAGCGTTGTGCATTTTTGCAATGGATTTTTCGTTCAGGCATATCGTGACCGGTATATATAATTTGTTTTACTAAAAATCTTGGAGGTCTAACATGGCTGAAATGAAAAAGAGATGGTATGTGCTTCGGACCATTGGAGGAAAAGAGAAGAAGGTAAAGGAGTACATCGAGAACGAAATCGCCAGTTTAGGGCTTCAGGATTACGTTTCACAGGTTTTAGTGCCTGCAGAGAAGGTGTATCAAGTGCGTAACGGGAAAAAGTATAGCAGTGAGCGAAACCTTTATCCGGGGTACGTGCTGATAGAGGCCGCACTCGTTGGAGAAATCCCCCACATACTTCGTGACATCACGAATGTGATCGGCTTCCTGGGGGAAACCAAAGGAGGAGACCCCGTGCCGATGCGACAAGCTGAGGTGAACCGGATCTTGGGTACTGTTGATGAACTTGCGGAACAACCAGAAGAAATAAGTATCCCTTATTTCGTTGGCGAGTCGGTTAAAGTGACTGACGGACCGTTTAATGGTTTTACCGGCGTGATAGAGGAGGTGAATTCGGATAAGAAACGATTGAAAGTAATTGTCAAGATTTTCGGACGGAAAACGCCCCTCGAATTAAGTTTCATGCAGGTAGAAAAAGAATAACAATTATTTGATTAAAAACAATCATGGCAAAACAAGTTGAAGCTATTATCAAGCTGCAAATTAAAGCCGGAGCTGCTAATCCTTCGCCTCCAGTAGGACCGGCGTTAGGTTCTAAGGGAGTCAACATCATGGACTTCTGTAAGCAATTTAACGCTAGAACTCAAGAGCAGGCAGGAAAGATCATCCCGGTAATTATACAGGTGTATGGTGATAAATCGTTTGATTTTATTACAAAACAACCTCCTGTTGCTATTCAACTTTTGGAAGTTGCTAAAATCAAATCCGGTTCCGCAGAGCCCAATCGTAAGAAAGTGGCTTCTATCACTTGGGATCAAGTGAGAGCAATCGCTACGGACAAGATGAAAGATTTGAACGCTTTTGAAATCGAGAAAGCAATGAGTATGGTAGCTGGTACCGCCAGAAGTATGGGTATAACCGTAACCGGTGACAGACCTTTTTAATGAACTTGTAACACTTCAAACGTAATGAGTAAACTGACAAAAAATAAGAAGTTAGCTTTAGCGAAGATCGAAGGTGGAAAAGTATATTCTATCGACGAGGCCGCACAGCTTGTGAAGGAAATCACTTTCACGAAGTTTGATGCGTCAGTTGACATGGACGTTCGACTGGGTGTAGACCCGCGTAAAGCCAATCAAATGGTACGTGGTGTATGTACTTTACCTCATGGAACCGGTAAACAAGTAAGAGTTTTGGTTTTGTGTACGCCTGACAAGGTGGAAGAAGCTAAGGCTGCCGGAGCCGATTACGTTGGATTAGATGAATATATCGAGAAATTGAAAGGCGGTTGGACCGACATCGATATCATCATCACGATGCCTTCTGTAATGGGTAAAGTAGGTGCTCTTGGTAGAATTTTGGGTCCTCGTGGATTGATGCCAAACCCGAAGAGTGGTACTGTAACCCCGGAAATCGGGAAAGCAGTAACCGAGGTGAAGGCTGGTAAGATCGACTTTAAAGTTGACAAATTCGGTATTATTCACGCTTCTATTGGTAAAGTTACATTCGAGCCGAACAAGATTATGGAGAACGCTAGAGAATTCTTGAACGTGATCAATAAATTGAAACCGGCTGCTGCTAAAGGTACTTATATCAAGAGCGTGTATCTGTCAAGTACGATGAGTCCCGGTATTCAAGTAGACCAAAAGACTTTACTTGATTAATGTAGTAATCTAAAAAGGACTTCAGTAGTATGAAAAAAGAAGATAAAAAAGTCGTAATAGAAACCTTGACGGAGCAAGTGAATTCTTACAAGCACTTGTATGTTAGTGACATTTCCGGTCTTGACGCTGTGGACACTCAGGCTTTGCGTCGGGCTTGCTTTGATGCTAACATCAAATTGGTGCAAGTGAAGAACTCTTTGTTGAAAAAGGCTTTGGAAAACGCTACCAACAATTACGAGGAGATTTTCTCCGCATTGAAAGGTGATAGCGCTATCATGTTGTGCGACACCGGAAACGCTCCCGCAAAACTGATTAAAGAATTCCGTAAGACTAAAGACAAACCGGTATTCAAGGCTGCATTCGTGGAAGAATGTGCTTATGTTGGCGAGGATCAGCTTGAATCGTTGATCAGTATCAAGTCTAAGGAGGAGTTGATTGCAGACATTATCGCAATGTTGCAGGCTCCGATGCAGAATGTTATTTCTGCATTGCAATCCGGACAAAATACTATCGCTGGTGTTGTTAAGACACTTTCTGAAAAAGAATAATTTTAATAGTTTAGTAAACAAACAATTTTAAATAGTATAGAAATGGCAGATTTGAAAAAACTTGCAGAAGAGCTAGTAAACCTTACCGTAAAAGACGTAAAAGAATTAGCTGACATTTTAAAAGAAGAGTACGGAATCGAACCTGCAGCTGCTGCTGTAGCTGTAGCTGCTCCTGCAGCTGGTGGTGCTGCTGCCGCTGAAGCAGAGCAAACTGAATTCGATGTAATTCTTAAATCAGCTGGTGCTGCTAAATTAGCTGTTGTTAAGTTAGTGAAAGAATTGACCGGTCTTGGATTGAAAGAGGCTAAGGAAATCGTTGACAAGGCTCCGGCTCCATTGAAAGAAAAAGTTTCTAAAGAAGAGGCTAACTCATTGAAGACTCAATTAGAAGAAGCAGGAGCTGAAGTTGAACTTAAATAAAATAAAACCGGTTGGTTTTTCCAGGTTTAGAGTCTCATGTAGACTCTAAACCATTTTGTTGTTATGATTGTTTAGGTTCAAAAAAAATAATAGATGTCTTCATATAATTCAAACAATAGAATAAGCTTTGCATCGATAAAGAATCAGTTGGAATACCCTGATTTTCTTGAAGTGCAATTAAAGTCTTTCAAGGACTTTTTTCAATTAGGTACCACGCCTGAGAACAGAAAGAATGAAGGCCTTTACACGGTTTTCAAGGAGAATTTTCCCATTACTGATACTCGGAACAACTTTGTTTTGGAATTTTTGGACTATTTTATAGATCCACCTCGCTACACGATAGAGGAGTGTCTAGGTCAAGGATTGACTTACGGTGCACCCTTGAAGGCGAAATTGAAGTTGTACTGTACAGATCCGGAACATGAAGATTTTGATACCGTTATCGAGGATGTATATTTAGGAAATGTTCCTTACATGACCCCGAAGGGGACTTTCGTGATCAATGGAGCAGAGCGAGTGGTCGTTTCTCAGTTACACAGGTCTCCCGGTGTTTTCTTCGGGCAGAGTATTCATGCGAATGGTACGAAGCTTTATTCCGCTAGAATTATTCCGTTTAAGGGTTCTTGGATCGAGTTTGCCACGGACATCAATAACGTGATGTACGCGTATATCGACCGGAAGAAAAAATTACCGGTAACCACTCTTTTACGGGCTATCGGTTTCGAAACGGATAAGGATATTCTTGAAATATTCGGTCTGGCCGATGAAGTGAATGTTTCCCGTACGGGGTTGAAGAAAGTCGTTGGCAGACGGTTGGCTGCTCGTGTTTTGAAATCTTGGATTGAAGATTTCGTTGATGAAGATACCGGTGAAGTTGTTTCTATCGAGCGTAACGAGATTATCGTTGATCGTGAGACTGTGCTGGAGCCTGAGCATATTGATGCGATTGTTGAGTCAGGTGCGAAGACGATCCTTCTTCACAAGGAGATGCAAAATTTGGCAGATTATGCCATTATATATAACACGTTACAAAAAGACCCGTGTAACTCGGAGAAAGAGGCGGTGTTGCATATCTATAGGCAGTTGCGTAGTTCGGAGCCGCCTGACGAAGCTACTGCTCGCGATGTGATTGATAAGTTGTTCTTCTCTGATAAACGTTACGATTTGGGTGACGTGGGACGTTACAAGTTAAACAAAAAATTGGGGCTTGCAACAGATCCGGATATCCGTGTCTTGACGAAGGAGGATATTATCGAGATCATCAAATATTTGATTCGTTTATTAAACGCCAAGACTGACGTGGACGATATTGACCACTTGAGCAATCGTCGTGTACGTACTGTAGGCGAACAATTATATAATCAATTCGGCGTGGGATTGGCCCGTATGGCCCGTACGATTCGTGAAAGAATGAACGTGCGAGACAACGAGGTATTCACCCCGGTTGATTTGATCAACTCGAAGATTTTGTCTTCCGTGATCAACTCGTTCTTCGGAACGAATGCATTATCTCAGTTTATGGATCAGACGAATCCATTAGCCGAGATTACTCACAAGAGACGTATGTCTGCCTTGGGACCCGGTGGTCTTTCCAGAGATCGTGCAGGATTCGAGGTGCGTGACGTACATTATACTCACTATGGTCGTTTGTGTCCGATCGAAACGCCTGAGGGACCGAATATCGGTTTGATTTCTTCTCTCTGCGTGTACGCTAAGATCAACGATTTAGGATTTATCGAGACTCCTTACCGTAAGGTGAATAATGGTGTTGTGGACCTTTCAGAGGAAGGCGTGCGTTACTATTCAGCCGAGGAAGAGGAGGAATTGGTAATTGCTCAGGCAAATTCTGCTATTGATGAAGATGGCAAGTTTACAAATAAATGGGTAAAAGCCAGAAAGGATGCGGATTTCCCGTTAGCTGCAGGAGAGAATGTCGATTTGATCGATGTTGCCCCGAACCAGATTGCTTCAATTGCAGCTTCTTTGATTCCGTTCTTGGAGCATGATGATGCTAACCGTGCATTGATGGGATCGAACATGATGCGTCAGGCAGTTCCGATTATCTCCCCGCAATCTCCGATCGTGGGAACTGGTTTGGAAGCCAATTTGATCAAGGATTCTAGAACGCAAGTTGTTGCTGAGGGACCGGGAGTAATCGCTTTTGTTGACGGACGCAAAATTGTTGTTAAATATGACCGTACAGAAGAAGAGGCTTTTGTAAGCTTTGAACCCGATACGAAAGAATATTACCTGCCGAAATACCAACGTACAAACCAGAGTACGACGATCACGCTAAAACCGATCGTGAGAAAAGGTCAACGTGTAGAAGAAGGTCAGATATTGACGGAAGGATACTCTTCAGAAAAGGGAGAATTGGCACTCGGACGGAACTTGAAAGTGGCATTTATGCCGTGGAAAGGATACAACTACGAGGATGCTATCGTGATCTCCGAGAATATCGTGCGGAATGATGTCTTTACATCTGTTCACGTGGACGAGTATTCTCTGGAAGTTCGTGAAACGAAACGTGGATTGGAAGAGTTGACGGCTGATATTCCGAACGTAAGTGAGGAGGCCACGAAAGATTTGGATGAAAACGGAATCATTCGCGTAGGGGCTCGTGTTCAACCGGGAGATATCTTGATTGGTAAGATTACCCCGAAAGGAGAGTCTGATCCGAGTCCGGAGGAAAAATTGCTGAGAGCAATCTTCGGTGATAAAGCCGGTGATGTGAAGGATGCTTCATTGAAAGCTTCTCCTTCGTTGAAAGGTGTTATTATTGATAAGAAGTTGTTCCAGCGTACGGTAAGTGATCGGAAAACGAAAGCTGCCGGCAAGAATCTTTTGGCTGAACTGGATGAACAATTCCAACGTAAAGTCGGGGATTTGACTACTTTATTGATCGACAAATTATTCGAGTTGGTAAATGGTAAGACTTCACAAGGCGTGAAGAATTACTTGAATGAGGATATTGTTCCGAAGGGCGTGAAGTTCTCTTACAAGATGTTGCAGAACATGGACTTCTTGCAGATCAACCCGAACAAATGGACGACCGATAAGCAGAGAAACGATATGATTCGTGACTTGTTGCATAACTATATCATCAAGTACAAGGAGATCGAAGGTCAGATTAAACGTAAGAAGTATAACGCTACCGTTGGTGACGAACTTCCTTCCGGAATTATTAAGATGGCTAAGGTTTACGTGGCTAAGAAACGTAAATTGCAAATCGGTGATAAGATGGCAGGACGTCACGGTAATAAGGGTATTGTATCCCGCGTGGTAAGGGTAGAGGATATGCCGTTCTTGTCTGACGGAACTCCGGTTGATATTTGTTTGAACCCGCTGGGTGTGCCTTCCCGTATGAACTTGGGACAGGTGTTTGAAACCGTGTTGGGTTGGGCCGGAAAGAATTTAGGATTGAAGTTTGCAACTCCTATTTTCGATGGTGCCTCTTTGGACGATATCAACAAATACACGGACGAGGCAGGTGTGCCTAGATTCGGGACCACCTATCTGTATGACGGTGGAACGGGAGAACGTTTCGACCAGCCGGCAACCGTGGGTGTGATCTATATGTTGAAATTGGGACACATGGTTGATGACAAGATGCATGCTCGTTCTATCGGACCCTATTCGTTGATTACGCAGCAACCTCTTGGAGGTAAAGCTCAGTTCGGAGGTCAGCGTTTCGGAGAGATGGAGGTTTGGGCTCTAGAGGCTTTCGGAGCATCACACATCTTACAGGAAATCTTAACCGTGAAGTCTGATGACGTGATGGGTAGAACCAAAACTTACGAGCATATCGTGAAAGGTGAACCTCTTCCGACACCCGGAATTCCGGAATCATTCAACGTATTGTTGCATGAACTTCGCGGGTTGGGATTGAGCGTTAATTTAATATAATTGTTGATTTATGATTTTAGATTTACATGGATTGTAAATCTAAAATCTAAAATCTAAAATCTAAAATATGGCCTTCAGAAAAGACAATAAAGTAAAAAATTTTACTAAGATCGCTATTGGATTGGCTTCCCCGGAAGAAATTCTGGAACGGTCCAGTGGTGCTGTATTAAAACCGGAGACGATTAACTATCGTACTTACAAACCCGAACGCGACGGTTTGTTCTGCGAACGTATCTTCGGTCCGGTGAAGGATTACGAATGCCATTGCGGTAAATATAAACGTATCCGTTACAAGGGTATCGTTTGTGACCGTTGTGGTGTTGAGGTTACGGAGAAGAAGGTTAGACGTGAGCGTATGGGACATATTCAGTTGGTGGTTCCGGTGGCTCATATCTGGTATTTCAAGTCGTTGCCAAATAAAATCGGTTACTTGTTAGGGTTGCCTTCCAAGAAACTGGATACCGTTATTTACTACGAAAGATACGTGGTGGTGAACCCGGGTATCATGGGGGATTCCGGTATCAAAACGATGGATTTCCTGACGGAAGAGGAGTATTTGGATATTCTGGATAAGCTTCCGACAGATAATCAATATCTGGATGATGATGATCCAAACAAGTTTATTGCCAAGATGGGGGCGGAAGCTATTTCCATGCTGTTGGAACGTCTGAATTTGGATGATCTTTCATACGATTTAAGAAATAAAGCTAACACGGAGACCTCTCAACAGAGAAAGAATGAGGCTTTGAAGCGTCTTCAGGTAGTAGAGGCTTTCCGCGAAAGTAAAGAAATTAATAAACCGGAATGGATGATCGTGAAGGTGTTGTCTGTAATACCGCCCGAGTTGCGTCCGTTGGTTCCGTTGGACGGAGGTCGTTTTGCTACTTCCGATTTGAACGATTTGTATAGACGGGTGATTATCCGTAATAATCGTTTGAAGAGATTGATCGAGATCAAGGCTCCGGATGTAATCTTGCGTAATGAAAAACGTATGTTACAAGAGGCTGTAGATTCATTATTCGATAACTCTCGTAAATCCAATGCGGTTAAGATTGAAAATAACAGACCGTTAAAATCTCTTTCCGACAGTTTGAAAGGTAAACAAGGGCGTTTCCGTCAGAACTTGTTGGGTAAGCGTGTTGACTACTCTGCACGTTCGGTAATCGTTGTAGGTCCGGACTTGAAGATGCACGAGTGTGGTCTTCCGAAAGATATGGCGGCTGAATTGTATATGCCGTTTATTATCCGTAAGCTGATCGAGCGTGGTATCGTGAAGACGGTGAAGAGTGCCAAGAAGATCGTGGATCGTCGTGATCCGATCGTTTGGGATATTCTTGAAAACGTGTTGAAAGGTCACCCGGTATTGTTAAACCGAGCCCCGACCCTGCACCGATTGGGTATTCAGGCATTTCAACCGAAATTGATCGAGGGTAAAGCAATCCGTTTGCACCCATTGGCTTGTACCGGATTCAACGCCGACTTCGACGGTGACCAGATGGCTGTACACTTACCATTAGGTAATGAGGCCGTGCTGGAAGCTCAGATTTTAATGTTGTGTTCTCATAACATTTTGAATCCGGCTAATGGTGCGCCTATCACGGTGCCTTCTCAGGATATGGTACTCGGTTTATACTATATCACGAAACCGAGAAAGGGCGTGAAGGGTGAAGGATTGAAGTTCTATTCTCCGGAGGAAGTGATTATCGCTTTCAACGAGAGAGCTGTAGACTTGCATGCTGAAATCGAGGTGAAGATTGATAACGTGGACAAGGACGGTCAACCGATCAGACATATGATCAAAACGACGGTTGGTCGTGTGATTTTGAACCAGTTCACCCCGAAAAACTATCCTTATATCAATACGTTGATTACGAAAAAAGCGTTGCGTGACATTATCGGTGACGTGTTCAAACGTTGCGGTGTGGACGTGACGGCTAAATTCTTGGATGATATTAAGGATTTGGGGTATCGTAAAGCATTTGAGGGTGGTTTGTCTTTCAACTTGGGAGACGTTATTGTTCCGGAGAACAAACAAGATTTGTTACAAGAAGGATACGATCAGGTTGAAGAGGTAATGGCGAACTATAACATGGGATTCATTACCAATAATGAAAGATATAACCAGATTATTGATATTTGGACACACGTGAATGCGAACCTGACCGCCACGTTGATGAAACAATTGGCAGCGGACGACCAAGGATTCAATTCTATCTATATGATGTTGGATTCCGGAGCCCGTGGATCTCGTGAGCAGATTCGTCAGTTGGGAGGTATGCGTGGATTGATGGCAAAACCGCAGAAATCAGGTGCTACAGGGGGACAGATTATCGAGAACCCTATTTTGGCAAACTTTAAAGAGGGACTTTCGGTGTTGGAGTACTTTATTTCGACCCACGGTGCTCGTAAAGGTCTGGCCGATACTGCATTGAAGACTGCCGATGCCGGATATTTGACTCGTCGTTTGGTTGACGTGGCTAACGATATCACGATTACCGAGGAAGATTGCGGTACGTTGAGAGGTATTACCATTTCGGCAATCAAGAATAACGAGGAGATCGTGTCTTCTTTGTCAGAGAGAATTTTAGGACGTGTTTCCGTGCATGATATTTATCATCCGAATACGGGTGAATTGATCGTGGCTTCCGGAGATGAGATCACGGAGGTGGTTGCCGATATTATCGAGAACTCCCCGATCGAGCGTGTTGAAGTTCGTTCTGTATTGACTTGTGAGGCGAAGAAGGGTGTTTGTGCTAAATGTTACGGACGTAATTTGGCTACCAGCCGCATGGTGGAGAAGGGCGAGGCTGTTGGGGTTATTGCAGCGCAGTCTATCGGTGAACCGGGTACTCAGTTGACATTGAGAACCTTCCACGTGGGAGGTACCGCAGGAAATATTTCCAGCGAGAACTCGTTGAAAGCTAAGTATGATGGTTACGTTGAGTATGAAGAATTACGTTCTGTCGAGTACACGCAAGATAACGGAACGACCTGCGACGTGGTTGTAGGACGTTTGACGGAGTTGCGTATATTGGATAAGAACACGAATATTATATTGATTTCTCATGCTATCCCTTACGGTGCTAAGTTGTTCGTGAAGGATGGACAGGAGATTAGCAAGGGTGAATTGCTTTGCGAATGGGACCCGTTCAATGCTTTGATCATTACCGAATTCTCCGGTACGGTTGGGTTGGAAAACTTGATCGAGGGTGAAACCTATAAGGAAGAATCCGATGAAACCACCGGATTTAGGGAGATGATTATCATCGAGTTCCGAGACAAGATGAAAGCGCCTGCTTTGTGTATCAATGATGCAGAAGGAAACACTGTGAAGAGTTACAACTTACCGGTAGGAGCCCACATTGTCGTGAAGGAAGGAGCTGAGGTTGTTGCCGGTAGTACCATTGCCAAGATTCCGAGAGCTGTTGGTAAGGCAGGAGATATCACGGGAGGTCTTCCGCGTGTAACCGAGTTGTTCGAGGCTCGTAACCCATCGAATCCGGCCGTTGTATCGGAAATTGACGGAGAGGTAACTTATGGTAAGATCAAACGCGGTAATCGTGAAATCATCGTGACATCAAAAGCCGGAGAGGTGAAGAAGTATTTGGTTTCTTTATCAAAACAGATTTTGGTACAGGAGAACGATTATGTGCGTGCTGGAACCCCGCTGTCTGACGGTGCAATTACCCCGACTGATATTTTGAATATCGAGGGACCGATCAAGGTTCAAGAGTATATCGTGAACGAGGTACAGGATGTATACCGGATGCAGGGTGTGAAGATCAACGATAAGCATTTCGAGATCATCGTACACCAGATGATGCGTAAGGTGTTGATTCAAGATGCCGGAGATACGAGATTCTTGGAAAATCAAGTGGTTGACAAAAGCGAGTTCATGGAAGAAAACGATGCGATTTACGGAAAGAAAGTGGTACTGGAAGCCGGTGATTCGGATCGGGTGAAACCGGGACAGATTATCTCTGTACGTATGTTGAGAGATATTAATTCGCAATTGAAACGTAGAGACTTGAAGGTGGTAGAGGCTAGAGATGCTGTACCCGCAACTTCAGCTCAGGTATTACAGGGTATTACCCGTGCTGCTTTGCAGACATCCAGCTTTATTTCTGCCGCATCATTCCAGGAGACCACGAAGGTATTAAATGAGGCTGCAATTTATGGTAAAGTCGATCCGTTGGAAGGCTTGAAAGAAAATGTGATTTGCGGTCACTTGATACCGGTGGGAACAGGTATGAAAGAATTTAGAAGTCTGATTGTAGGTTCTAAGGCAGACCTCGAAAGGATGGAAAAATGAAAATAGATAGAGGCGCCGAAAGGCGCCTTTATTGTTTGTATAAACTATTAACCAAGGACTATTATGGAAGAGAAAAAACAACAATTTGATATTGAATTAAATCGAGAGGTTGCACAAGGAACTTATTCGAATTTGTCAATTATTTCTCATTCTTCCTCCGAGTTTATTGTTGACTTTATCCGTATTATGCCGGGGATGCCCAAGGCTGAAGTGAAAAGCCGTATTATTTTGACCCCGGAACATGCGAAACGCTTGTTGCTGGCGTTACAAGATAATGTTCGGAGATTCGAGATGGATTACGGGAAGATTAATTTACCGGAGGGCGGCCCTATGGCTCCCATGTTCCCGGTGGATCTAGAACCGCAAGGACAAGCTTAGGGAAATTTAGAATTTAAGATTTAGAATGTAGAAGTGCGTGAGTCATTCTAAATTTTAAATTCTACCTTTATGTTAAAGCCATTTTTTTCTTTTAAAGTAGAGGAGCATGGTGATGGTGATGACAATCATGATGCCCCAAAGGATAAAGTAGGCGTAGTGGTGTTTTAGTTCTGGGATATATTCGAAGTTCATTCCGTAGATACCGGCGATGAAAGTAAGTGGGATGAAAATGGTTGAAAAGATAGTCAACACTTTCATGACATCATTTTGTCGGTTTCCAATGTTAGTTTGGTAGAGATTTATTTGATCGGAGACCATGGAGTAGTATATTTCGATGGCTTCTTGGGCTTGTACAACCAGATCATCCAAGTCGTGTAAATAGGTGTACGTGTTTTGGTTTACTAGGGGAGAATCACAATTAATGAAACGGGTTGTGACTTCTTTGAATGGACGTACGTTTTTCCGGATATATGAAAGTTCTGTTTTATAGTGGTAAAGATCTTCAACCACTTTGGCATCAGCTTCTAAAATTGTTCTACCGCGTTCTTCTATGGCTGCGCCTAATATTTCAAGATTAATGATATAGCTGTCAACGAGAGTGTCCAGTAGGGCGTAACAGAGGTAATCCGTTCCGAAAGAACGGATACGGGTTTTACCGTCATACAGGCGTTTCTTCACATCCTTGAAATAATCGGTATCTGTTTCCTGGATAGTAATCAGATAGTGGGAGCCGACAATAAAAGAGAGTTGTTCCATGTGTACAATGTCATCTTCCTTACCGAAATAGAAAGATTTGGCAATGATATATAAATGGTCGGATTCTTCACTGAACCGGGGGCGTTGGTCCGTGTTTAGAATGTCTTCCAAAAATAGGGAAGATACATCGAAAGTTTTGCCCATATCGGCAATCAGTTTGGTGTTTTGCAAACCGGATATGTTGATCCAGGTCATGTGATCATTGGATACGAGGTCGGCCATGTTTTCCATGTTTTCGGGGAAGAACTCTTTGAGGCCTTCTGAAGTGTATTGGATAACCTGAATGGAATTTGTCGTCATTTTTTGTTTGCCGATAAAGATTAGGGAGCCGGGTGCGGCTCCTTTTGATTTCGTTCGGTCTTTAAGAAAACGGGCCATATTATGGAGTTGAAAGTTAATAACTGAAAAGTAAAAGTTATTTCGGATTCGAGTCAGAGGGTTCTATTTTTAGTTTTATCGGGTTGGAACTATCTCCCCAGGTTAACGTGCGATAGGGGAAGGGGAATTCCACGTTCTTGGCATCAAATACTTTTTTCAGGCGACGGCGATATTCTCGGCCAACGGCCCATTGCTGCATGGGTTTTGTTTTGATGACAAGGCGAATGATCACGGCACTATCGGCAAAGTCGTTTACCCCGCTGATGACTACGGGTTCGAGCATTAGCTCTTTGTAAACGGGGTCATTGAACATTTCATCTCCGACTTGTTGCATGAGCATGACAGCGTTGTCCGTGTCTTCTTTATACGCGATACCGATTTGCAGGACAATGGCGGACCATTCTTTGGTCATGTTGGAGAGTGTGTCTATTTTCCCGTTTTGGAAAATGTGTACGACGCCTGAACTATCCCGTAGGGTGACGGTCCTTAATTCGATTTTTTCAACTAGCCCTTCTGTTCCGTTGATAACGGCCCAGTCTCCGGTGCGTAGTTGATCTTCCAATAGAATGAAGAAACCGGATATGAAATCCCGGACTAATTCTTGAGCTCCGAAACCAACCGCTAATCCGACAATTCCTGCACTAGCGAGGATGGGGGCGATGTTGATATTGAATTTCCCGAGTAAGATTAGTAAAAAGATTACCCACAGGAAGATTCTACCGATACCGTATATGATTCCTGTGAGTGTGTTAATTCGTTTTTCTGCTTCATTGTTGTCAATGTTTTCAGCCTTGTGAGCTTTACTGATGGCGAGCTTTTTCATTTTTCGGATTGTGAAGCGTAAGGCTCTTAATAAGGAGACGAATAAAATAATGAGAATGGCAATTGACGGGAGTTGGATGACACACCAAGTGATTAGTTTTGTCAGCATTTCATTCCAGAATGCAGCTGTAAAGACTGCAGGAATATGTTGGGCTTCTTTCGTGTTCCAGAATACGACAATCCCGTCTATTTGGGCGCTGTCAGGAATATTCTTTTCGATGATTTGGTTCGTGGTGTTATCCCACCAGGAATCATCCAAAGTTGCCTTGTTGATTAAGAAATTGGTACTGACTTTAGGAACTGAAACGACAATCTCTCCCGAGGAGGGGAGGTAGTTTATATTGTGATAGGCATCTCGTATTTGTCCTAAATTGGAATTAAGACCAATACCTTCAGGAGTTTTGAATGAGGTGTCCCGGATAATGATACGATTAATGAATGAGCTGGTATCTCCGGCAACTTCCGGAGTAGCTATGAAAAGGAGTTTGCCGTTATTGTCATAGACATTGTAATCATCAAATTCCTGGTTGAAGAATCCCCCTTTATTTTTGATGAGCTTGATTTGTTTAGCGGGGAATATAGAATAGAGTTGATGAATATTTGTACCTCTAGCAATGGAACCTACACGAGTAGAACTTATGACGTAGGGATTTTGTGAATCGTCTGAAATACCCATTAGCTCCGGGATGGATGATTTTTTTCCACAACTTATCGTTCCAAGAATCAAACAGAGTAAAATTAAATAATTTTTCATGTCAACATGTTTAAGTATTATTTTATGGCTGTTATAGGTGTTTACTTGATAAAAGTATACAAAACTTATTATCTATACAATTTAAAGATAGATTTTGTTCCATATTGTAAGGAATTTTATCACTAGAATTTTCAATTGTAACAAGAAAGTAACCAAAAAACGACGGGAAAAGATTCGTTGTTTAGAATTGTTTTATTTTATTTGTGCCGTGAAATATGTTTTTCGACATGCTTTTGCTTGATTGTCAAGCTAATATCGGAAGAGAAAAAAATACTGATACAAACTTGTTTAGATATTTGTATTGGCTACCTTTACGCATGTTTTACAACATAAAATTTGCATGATATTATAGAATATAATTTATAATTTAATATTTAAGAACAAGTAACTAAGTCATGAGTGAAAAGACAGAAGTTATCGACAAAAAAGACATTGTAATTCGTTTCTCGGGAGATTCGGGGGATGGAATGCAATTAACCGGCCAGCAATTCTCGGATGCTGCTGCTTTATTTGGAAACGGTGTATCAACGTTTCCGGATTATCCTGCTGAAATACGGGCCCCGCAAGGTACGGTTGGCGGTGTTTCCGGGTTTCAAGTACATATTGGGAATGATCCCATTAAAACTCCGGGAGATTTTGCAGATGTGCTCGTGGCGATGAATCCTGCTGCTTTAAAAGCTAATTTGCGTTGGGCAAAAAAAGGTGCAACGATTATCGTGAATTTGGATGCATTTACAGACAAGAACATCGAAAAGGCTGGGTATAAAGAAAACCCACTGGAAGATGCTGTCTTGCAAGATTATAACGTGGTTCCTGTGAAGATCACAACTTTAACGGAAGAGACTTTGAAAGACAGCGGTCTAGATCAGAAGTCTATCGTTAAATGCAAAAATATGTTTGCACTTGGTATGATTTACTGGATGTTCGACCGTACAGTGGATCACACGAGAGATTTTATTAACCAGAAGTTTGCCAAGAAGCCGGAAATCGCTAGTGCTAACGTGAAAGTGTTGGAAAGTGGTTTCAATTATGCTTCTAACGTTCATGCTTTGGCTGTACACTTCAATGTGGCTCCTGCTCAAATCGAGAAAGGACGTTACCGGACAATTACTGGTAATAAGGCTACGGCATGGGGATTTTTGGCTGCTGCTGAAAAAGCTAATTTGCCTTTGTTCTGTGGTTCTTATCCTATTACTCCGGCAACAGATATTTTACAAGAATTGGCGTTGAGACGTGATTTGGGAGTGAAGACCTATCAGGCAGAGGACGAAATTGCCGGAATTTGTACTTCTATCGGTGCAAGTTACGTGGGTAATCTGGCTATCACGACGACTTCAGGGCCCGGTTTGGCATTGAAGAGCGAGGCTGCCGGCTTGGCAGTAATGGCCGAGTTACCTTTGGTAATCGTTGACGTACAACGTGGTGGTCCTTCAACCGGTTTGCCCACGAAAACGGAACAATCCGATTTGTTGCAAGCTCTTTACGGGCGTAACGGTGAAAGCCCTATGCCTGTCGTTGCTGCAAGTACTCCCGGAAACTGTTTTGACTATGCTTTTTGGGCGGCTAAAATTGCAATAGAGCACATGACTCCGGTTGTTCTGTTGACAGACGGATTCTTGGGGAATGGCGCTCAACCATGGAAGATTCCTTCGTTGAAAGATTACCCTTCTATTACCCCGAGAGTGGCTAAAGAAGGTGATGATTATAAACCATATGCACGTGATCCGGAGACTTTGGCTAGAATGTGGGCTTTACCGGGAACGAAAGGTTTGGAACATCGTATCGGTGGATTGGAGAAGGTAAATGTAACAGGAGAAATTAGTTACGTTCCTGAAAACCATCAGATTATGACTGATTTGCGTGATGCGAAGGTGGCTAAGATTGCTGACAGCATTCCTCAACAGGAGATTTTCGGGAACCAAGATGGTGGGGATCTTCTCGTTGTTGGATGGGGCGGAACTTACGGTCACTTGTACTCGGTAGTTCGAGAATTGAGAGAAGAAGGACACGACGTGAGCTTGGCTCATTTCAACTTTATCAATCCGCTTCCGAAGAACACGGATGAGATTCTTGGTAAATTCAAGAAGATTGTCGTTTGCGAGTTGAACTTGGGACAGTTTGCACAGTATTTGAGAGCTAAATTCCCGCATTACACGTATTATCAATATAATAAAGTAGCCGGATTACCTTTCACGGTAGTTGAGCTGAAAGAAAAAATAACCGAATTATTAGGAAAATAATCATGGCAGAACAATATACACCGAAAGATTTTAAGAGCAACCAGGAGATTCGTTGGTGTCCGGGTTGCGGTGACCATGGTATCATTAACTCCGTACAGAAAGCCATGGCTGAACTGGGGTACCCGAGAGAATCGTGGGCAGTTATTTCCGGAATTGGATGTTCTTCCCGTTTCCCTTATTACATGAATACTTATGGTTTCCATACGATTCATGGTCGGGCTGCGGCGATTGCATCCGGAGCCAAGAGTGCTAATCCGAAATTGAATATTCTTCAAATTTCTGGAGACGGGGATGCTTTGGCTATTGGTGGTAACCACTTTATTCATGCTATTCGCCGTAATATTGATATTACCACTTTGGTATTCAATAATGAGATATACGGGTTGACGAAAGGACAATATTCTCCAACCACGAAATTGGGTACGAAAACCAAAACTTCTCCTTACGGGACAATCGAGACCCCGTTTAACCCGGGAGAGTTGGTAATCGGTGCGCAAGGAAAATTTTTCGCTCGTACGTTGGATATGAATATCAACTTGAGTGCAGAAGTTATCGAGGCTGGTGTACGTCATAAGGGTACTGCTGTTGTGGAAATTCTTCAGAACTGTGTGATCTTTGCTGATGGGGCTCATTCTGCTATCACGGATAAAGAGATGAAGGAAGAGCGTCAATTGATCTTGAGACATGGAGAACCGATGGTTTTCGGAAAGAACAAGGATAAAGGTATCATGTTTGATATGAAAGCCGGTAAGTTGAAAGTTGTTGAGATCGGTAAGGACGGTATCACGTTGGATGATATTATGGTGCATGATGCTCATAGCGTGAATCCTTCTATACATTGGATGTTGGTACACATGAAAGCTCCGGAGTATCCTGTGGCTTTGGGTGTTATCCGTGATGTGGAAGGTACGACTTATAATGATGCGTTGGAAGCTCAGATTGAAGACGTTAAAGCAAAATCTTCTATCCGTTGTGTTGAAGATTTATTGAACAGCGGAGACGTTTGGGAAGTAAAATAATGGTTTTTAATATGTAGAAAAGTCCGAGTTTAAAGCTCGGACTTTTTTGTTTTGTTATTTAGAATGGGGTATGGATGAAATTCCCCAGTGAGTATTCGGGGTCGAGTCCATTTGTAGTTTCAAATGTCCGCCATTGATAATTTCCCTTCGATAGAACCAGCAATCTTCTAGCAGTTGCCCGTTGAGTGTTGCCGATTGAACGTAATAATGATTAGGAGCATTATTTTCTGTTTCAATCACGAATGTTTTACCGGAATAGTACCGGGGATCGAGTTTAATCGTGATTTTACGAAATTTAGGACTGCCGATTTGGTAAGAAGGGGAGATGTTGGTTCCTCCTTGCACGTCGAATAAACCCATGGCAGCCATAACATACCAAGCTCCTAATTGTCCTTGGTCTTCGTCTTGTCCGTAACCGTAACCATGTTCCGGGGTGATACCGTAGAATTCATCACAAATTAACCGGGTGTATAGTTGTGTTAGCCACGGTTTACCGGAATAGTTGAAGAGCCAGGTATCATGCAGGCAGGGTTGATTCCCTTGATTATACAATTTTTCGACTCCGGAAAAGCTATCAATTTCTTTCCCTCCCCCAAACAAGGTTTTCCGGGATTCGATAAACGTGTTTTCCAGTCTTTCGTTGAAAAGATCAATACCCATGAGTTCTGTCAGACCTTGGATGTCATGGGGAACATACCAGGTATATTGTGCGGCATTGCCTTCTTGGAATCCTTTCCAGCCTTTTAACGGGTCGAAGTCTTTCATGAAACTGCCGTCCATTTCACGGGGACGCATATACTTTGTTTCTGGATCGAATAGATTTTTGTAAGCATACGAGTATTGTATAAGGGTGTCGTATGCGGCTGTTTTCCCGATAGCTTTGGCCATTTGAGCCGCAGCATAACAACTAAAGGCGTATTCTAACGTGTGGGAAGCTCCGAAATTGCAGACCCAGTCATTAGGATATAGATAATCTTTCAAGGGAATAAAACCTTGTTGGATAAAGTATTCATTGTCATATTTCCCGTTGCCCATATTTCGTCCTTTGTATTCCAGTTCGTTTTTACAGATGGCACTCCAAGCCGTTTCAATGTTGAAATCACGAATTCCGGCTTGGTAAGCGGCACATATGATTAAACCTTGAAAGTTGGTTTGTACACCGTTCGTGTACACTCCGGCAGCTTCCCCGTCGTGTAGCCAACCGGAATTTTTGAAGAAGTCCAGATTCGATTTTATGTAACTGGAGAATATTTCAGGATAGGCCAACGTCCATATTTGGGTAAGATTCCAAAAACCACCCCACATTCCATCGGTGTTGTGATGGGAATAAAGGGGAATTCCATTTTTGTCCAAAGGTATCTGGCCGACAGTCTTATCATGTCGTATGTATTGTCCGTTTATATCGTTGGCAATCCCCCTGCCGAGTAGTGCATGATAAAGTCCGGTGTAGAATTTGGTTTTGTCTTCCGGGGTTCCTCCTTCTACTTGGATACGGCTAAGCATTTTATTCCAAGTTTGATGGGCAGCATTTTTCACGTCATCGAAGCTTTTTCCGGTTGCTTCTGAATCTCGGTTATTACGTGCATTTTCAATGTTGGTATAGGATAGACCGACTTGCATTTGTATTTGTTCTTTGGCTTTTGTTTGGAAAGTCAAGTATAGTCCGCATCCGGGGCCTTTTACCGAGTTGGAATTTTCTTGTATTTTTTCGTCAATAAATGTCCCGATTGTTTGTGGTTTCTTGTCTAGTTTGGCGGCAAAGAAAATTTTTATTCTTCCGTCCGGTTGGCAGAATGTTGCATAAATCGGATAGTTTTCTACCCATCCGGTGACTTCGTTGGTTTCCGGGTGGTATGTGACTTCTGCATCTGTGATGGTGGCACTTTCTCCTTGTTTGTGCCCGATGTCAAATAGTATTCTTGATGTAGTAGATTGGGGAAAGGTATAACGGTGAAAGCCCGTCCGAGTGGTTGCCGTGATTTCTGCTTTGATATTGTAATCCGTGAGTGTTACAGCGTAATAGCCGGGGGTGGAGACTTCTGTTGTCTTGTCAATGCGTGAACGATAACCGGAATCCGGATCTTCTAATGTTCCCGGTAGGGTTTTTAGCTCTCCGGTGGTGGGAATCGTTACGACTCCCCCTATTTGGAACTCATGAAAATGGGCGAAACCTTCAATGGAGGTATGACGGTCATCATACCCACAGGGGAGCCAACTACCATAACTTCCGTAAGCATTGGTGGTCGGAGCCAGCTTGGCCATTCCCATGGGAAGAGCGGCTGGAGTATAGAAGAACCAGCGGCAGTGTACCGAACCGATTTGCGGATCAACCCAGTCTACCGGTTGTTTCTTTTCCGGGGTGGGTTGACACGTGTAAAAGCCTAGGATTAATAAGCATAGGCTAAAAAGGCGGATTGTAGTTTGCATCTTTTTTTAGATTAAGGTGATTTCGCTGACAAATTTATCTTTTTTTACTTCTTTATTCATTAAAAAAGAATAAATTTGTAATGTAAAGAGTAGAAATCCGGCTAAAATATTTCTTCTATGTTGAATCTGAATATATTAAGTGTTACATTACCGTTAACGAATCCCGTGTTAATCTTTTCTGTAATCCTTTTTATTATTCTGTTTGCTCCACTTGTATTACATCGTTTTAAGATTCCGGATATTGTCGGTTTGATTATTGCCGGTGCATTGATCGGGCCTTACGGTTTGCATATCATGGATCGGGATAGTAGTATCGTTTTGTTCGGGACAGTGGGTTTGTTGTATATCATGTTCGTGGCGGGGTTGGAAATTGATATGGCGGATTTCAAAAAGAATAGTAAACGGAGTTTGATATTCGGTCTTTACACGTTCTTTATCCCGATGATTTTGGGAACATTTGCCGGAGTTTATTTATTGGATTTTTCTTATCCTACGTCCATTTTACTGGCGAGCATGTTTGCCTCTCACACCTTAGTGACTTATCCGATCGTGAGTAAATATGGAATTACAAAGAATCGGGCGATCAACGTGACGATTGGTGGAACTGTGGTGACTTGTCTGCTGGCCTTGCTTGTGTTGGCGGTTATAGTGGGAATGTCCACGGGAGAGTTAACCCAGGGATTTTGGATTCAGTTGGGAGTATCAACGATCGTGTTTGCTTTTATTGTGCTTTGGGGATTTCCTTTTGTCGGACGCTGGTATTTCAAACGATATGATGACCGAGTGGGACAGTTTATATTTGTTTTGGGCCTTGTTTTTTTTGCCTCTTTTTTAGCAGAGGCGGCGGGATTGGAAGCGATTATCGGGGCATTCTTGGCTGGATTGGCATTAAATCGTCTGATACCGAATACATCGGCATTGATGAACCGGATTGAATTCGTGGGAAACGCTTTGTTTATTCCGTTTTTTTTGATCGGGGTCGGAATGCTGGTTAATTTTCACGTGTTTTTGTATGATCTGACCACGGTATGGGTGGCCGTTATCATGTGTGTGGTGGCGACCGTGTCGAAATTTATTCCGGCTTGGCTGGCACAAAAGAATTTCCGATTTACGACTTCTGAAAGAACTTTGATTTTTGGATTAAGTAATGCACAGGCAGCGGCGACTTTGGCTGCTGTTCTTGTTGGATATAACGTTATTTTGGGAACGACACCGGAAGGGGAATCGATTCGTTTATTGGACGAAAGCGTGCTGAATGGTACGATCGTAATGATTTTGGTGACTTGTATCATCGCTTCTTTTGCCACGCAGAAAGGAGCGCAGGAGGTGGCTTTGGCTGAATTCGCGGAAGACGAGAGCGTGGATAATGAAGAAATAGAAGATCGTATTTTGATCCCGTTGAGTAATATCGAGAATGTTGAAGAATTAGTTAGTTTGGCTGTAACTATTAAATCGAAGAAGGCGAAAGCTGTGATGACTGCTTTGAACGTGATACAGGCGGATGAGGGGGACAGTATGGCGGAAAAGAAGGCAAATCTGTTGCTGGAAAAGGCGACGAAAGCTGCGGCGGCAACAGATAACGAGTTAGTAACTTCCCTGCGTTATGATGAGGATATTGTAAATGGTATCAAAAATGCCACGAAAGAGCATAAGATAACCGATATTGTGCTGGGACTTCGCAAGGAAGGGATTATTTCTGATACTTTTTTGGGGAATCTGACAGATCGGGTGTTGTCAAAGTGTGCCACGACCACGTTGGTTTACCGTCCCGCACAACCCTTATCCACGATAAAGCGTTACATTGTGGTAGTGCCGTTTCGGGCAGAGCGAGAAATTGGTTTTCCTTATTGGGTCATTCGCGTATGGAATATGGCTAAAAATTCAAGCAGCAAGATTGTGTTTTATGCTGATACCGTCGTGTTGAATGTTTTACAGGATATACAGGCCAAGCATCATATAGAGGTGGAATTTAATGAATTCAATAATTGGGATGATTTCTTGATCGTATCCCGTGATATAAGAGAAAATGATGCTTTGATGATCGTGATGAGTAGAAGAAATTATCCTTCTTATTTGAAGAATATGACAATGATTCCGACTTATTTGAACAAGTATTTCTGTAAAAATAGTTGTATTTTAGTTTATCCGATGCAAATAGGTATAGGTGATCAGGAATTAGGTGCGTTAAAGACTATACCTCATGCAGACTCTCATGATAGTTTGGATGAATTGGCTGATGTCTTGAAAGGATTGTTCAAGAGAAATAAATGATTTAATTCGTTTGCCGTATGAAAAAAGTAATCATTCTTCTTGGTATTGTTTTATTGGGGTATGCTTTTAATGAGTTTTCTCCTTTTGAAAAGAAGTTAATAACTAATTTTACGGCGCAAATTCGAGAATTGCAACAGGAAAAAGTGTACCTACACACGGATAAAAGCGTGTACACGGTGGGAGACAAGTTGTGGTTCCGAGCTTACCAAGTACATGCAGCAGCGACGTTTCCGATGGTTTTTAGTCACTATATTTATGTCGACTTGATTGATCGTCGGGATTCCGTGATTCAGCGGGTTAAAATCGTTGAACGGGATTCTTGTTTTTTCGGGCAGATTGAAATTCCTAAGGATTTACAACAAGGGGATTATTCTTTGCGGGCTTTTACGTATTATATGCAGAATGTTGGGGAGGATTATTTTTTCAAAAAGAAGATACGGGTGATTAATCCGAAAGATTCACGAGTGTGGACAGATGTCACTTATACGAAGAATCGGGAGAATAATTATACCGCAACAATTCGTTTGTCGGATGGGCAAGGGGAACCATATAGTCAAACGTCGGTAACTTACATTGCGGGAGTGAAGAAGGATCAATATTCCGTGAAACCGGCCCGGACGGATAAAGACGGGAAGTTTGAAGTGAAAATTGATACCACGATGAAAACAATCGAAGTGGAATTTCGGGATGGGCAACCTTTCCCGTTCAAACGTTATATTTATATTCCTTCGCAATTAAAGGATTTTGACGTGCAATTTTTCCCGGAAGGAGGACATTTGTTATCGGGGAATTTTCAGCAAGTGGCATTTAAGGCTATCGGGGCGGATGGGCGAGCCGTGGAGACCACGGGTGAGGTATATCAGGATTCGGTCGTGATTGCAACGGTTCGTACTCAACATGACGGGATGGGAAAATTTCGTTTGCCCGTGAATCCGGGAAAGAAGTTTTATGCCGTGATGAAAACGGAGGACGGGGTAGAGAAAAGATTTGAATTACCTGATGTTTCGGAGACGGGATGGGGACTTTCGATTAGTCGAAAGGATTCGATTCTGAGCTATCGGGTGATCAAAGGGGGGAATGCGACATTGCCGGAGGAATTATATACCGTGATACATTGCCGGGGTATTGTTGTCGGGATGAATCGGGTAAACGGTTTGCAGAGGGGAAGTGTTAACCTGAATATTTTGCCGGAAGGGATTTCACATATCGTGTTGCTTGATGCCGTGGGGAACGTGTACAGTCAGCGGTTATTTTTCGTGAAACGCAATCAGCGTCCGGAGTTGAAAATTACAACCAATAAGCCGACATATGTCGCTCGGGAATTAGTGGAAATGGAGATTGATTTTGAAGAAGCGTATAAAGGACTCTTAGATGGATCGTTTTCAATATCCGTGACGGATGATCAGAAAGTGGTGCAAGATTCTTTGGAAGATAATATTTTATCCAATTTGTTATTGACTTCGGATTTGAAGGGATATATTGATAACCCGGCTTATTATTTTAATGATACGACACTGGAAGTTGAGAATAATTTGGATTTAGTGATGATGACGCATGGCTGGACTCGTTTTGACGTATCTAAATTGGCAAAAGGGAAGTTTGATAATTTGAAATACCCGTTGGAGGTTGGGCAGGTGATTTCCGGTAAGGTAAATAATTTCTGGGGGAAGAAGTCCAAGGGGGCTAATATTATATTGTTGTCTAACTATGGTCTTTACCGTATGGCAGAAACAGATGAAAAGGGAAATTTTTTGATTGATGGATTGGCATTTCATGATAGTACTTCATTCTTAGTACAAGCAGTAAATGCAAAGGGGCGTCGGGGGGTAACCGTGAGTGTGGATCAAGATGAATTTTTGTCACCTCGTTACACGTTGCCCAATACATTGGAAACCAAGAAAAAAGAGGATGACTTTTATAAGAAATTTGGTCAGGATTATTATTACGAAAATGGAGAGAAGGTGTACGTGTTGGATGAAGTCCTTGTATCTCGTAAAAAACAGAAAAAGAGTTATTCTTTTTACGATAATTTAGCTCGATATCAGTTGGATTCTGTCCAGATTGCAGAATATTCGATGATGCCTATAGAGTTAATTATTCAGCAGTTGCCGGGAGTGACATTCGAGAAAGATGATGAAGGGAATGACTGTTTTAAACATTTCGGACGGACGTTGTATGTGCTTGTAAATGATTTTGAAGAGTCCATGGATCAGATTCGGTTAATTCCACCGGGGGCATTGCGTAATATTTCTATGTTGGATCAGATGCAGGGTAAAATTTTCTTTGGAGATCGGGGTGCTAACGGGGTATTGATTATCTCGGTGGAACCAGGTTGGACACCCAAAGATTTGGGACGGCCTAATATATTGCCTTTTAAAATCATGGGATACCAGATCCCGGACGAATTTTACGTACCGAAATATGAGATTGATTCCGTGCGCCGGGATAATCGTTATGATGAGCGTTCGACAATTTATTGGAAACCGGTTGTTAAAATCAGTAAAGACTCTCCGGCTAAATTGTCTTTTTACACGGCAGATACTTATGGGAAGTATTCTGTTATCGTGGAAGGAATTACTTCGAAAGGGGTGATTTGTCGGAAACGAGTTCCGTTGATATTGAAATAATTCAATTTTTATTCGCATATTTGCCATTCATAGAGATGGATGATAGGTATGAACAGGAATTATTGTTTCACATTAACTAATGGTGCACGGCTTGATTTCAAGCTAGTGTTTGATCAATATTTTAATTCCTTAGTACTTTTTGCTGATCGCTATTTGGAGGAGCGAGAGGAGAGTGAATCTCTTGTACAGGATGCTTTCCTCGCTTTATGGGAAAATCGGTTAGAGTTTCCAGATGAACTCTCTGTGAAGGCTTATTTGTATTCTACTGTGCGTAATAAAGCTTTGAACGTGTTGAAACATCGTAAGATTGAACAGCACTATATGAATGAAATCCTTCAAGATGAGGATGCGGAACTTTATTATATGAGATCGGTAATTGAAGAAGAAACACGTCGATTAATTTTTACAGCCATTGATTCTTTGCCGGAGCATTGCAGAAAGGTATGTCTGTTGAATTTGGAGGGGATGGATAATCAGGAAATTGCAGATGAATTAAAAATTTCTTTGAACACGGTGAAATTTCATAAAAAGAATGCTTATAAGTTGTTACGAGATAAATTGAAAGATCAATTTTATCTATTGTTTCTTATCTAAAAAAATATTCTTTGATTTTTTTCATTTTTCGCTACCCGCTTTTTTATTTCAGTTGTTTTAGGAATATAAATGAAAATATATGACTAAAAAATACATTCGAATAGCGGAATTGATTTATAAAGATAAAATCGGGAAACTTACCGAGCAAGAGAAAAATGAGTTACTTGCTTGGTTTGAAGAATCTGATTTTAATCGGCAGATATTCGATGAATTAGCAAAAGGGAGTTCATTAAGTCGGAGTTATGATGAGTATAAGAATATTCATCGGGAACAAGTGTGGAGTGTGATCGAACAACAGATAGCCCCGCGGAGACGTCGATTGTCATTGCAATGGATGGGATATGCGGCATCCGTGATGATTTTGGTGGTTGCGGGATGGTTTGTTTTTCAAACGTCAGATAACGGGGATACCATACAAGAGGGTAAAAGAGTGGCTCGAATTACACCGGGAACTCAAAAAGCTATATTGTATTTAGATAATGGAGAACAAGTTGTTTTGGCAGACAATAACACGGTGATTGTTGAGGATAGTCTTTCAGGGAAAATAGAGCAGGTGGATAAGACATTAGTTTATCAAACAGAATCCGCCGTGAAGGAGGAACGTCTTAACGTGTTGGAAATTCCTAAGGGAGGAGAATTTCAAGTGACATTAGCCGATGGTACGAAAGTGTGGTTGAATGCAGGAACTAAGCTGACCTACCCGATTGCTTTCGTGGGAAAGGAACGGAGGGTGCGTCTTGAGGGTGAGGGCTATTTTGAGGTAGAACGAGATGAGAACAAACCTTTTATCGTGGAGATAAATGGTATGGAAGTGAAAGTTTTGGGAACGTCCTTTAATTTGAGGTCTTTTGCGGCAGATAATCGTTCTACAGCAACATTAATAAGCGGCAAAATTGAGGTGAAGACTTCCTCTCAAAGTGTTGAACTTTCACCGAATCAGCAAGCGGATTTATTGGTGAGGGAAAACAAACTTGATGTGCGGGAAGTTGATGCGATTGCTTATAGTGCTTGGACAAAAGGGAAATTCGTGTTCAGACGGGAACGTTTAGAGGCAATTCTGGATGATGTGTCCCGTTGGTATAATGTGACGGTGTTTTATGAACAGAGTCGTGTGAAAGATATACTTTTTTCTGGAATCATGGAGCGGTATGCGGATATTTCCCAAACATTAGAGATGTTGGAAAAAACAGGAAAGGTAAATTTTATAATAGATCAGAAGAAAATTATAGTGAGAGCTAAATAAAAAACAGGAAAGTGCTCCAACACTTTCCTGCATAAAGTTTCATTGTTAGCTTGCTCCAACAAGCTAACAATTGAGTTTAACCTTTAAGAATTAAACAAAACTATGAAAAAAAAACGAGAATTTTACTTTCTTGATGGAAGAAAGTTAAAAATGAGTTTGTTAAAGATGAAAGTGACGGTATTACTACTTTTGGTATGTGGTCTGCAAAGTATGGCTGGGGTATATTCTCAAACGGCGAAGTATGATATTTCGCTGACAGGTGGGAAGTTGGAAAATGTATTCAAGTTAATAGAACAGAAAGGAGAATATACCTTTTTGTACTCTGTTGAAGATGTGGATAGGATTTCTTCTATAAACATTAATGTGAAGCAAGCGGATTTAAAAGAAGTATTGGATATTTGTCTGGCGAATACAAATTTAATTTACGAGCTCAATGGCCGTTTGGTAATAATTCGGATGAAGGATGAGAAGCCGGAGGATAAAATGGTTATGATTAAAGGTGTGGTGAAAGATAAAAAGGGAGAACCACTACCTGGAGTAACGATTGTTGAAAAAGGAACAACGGTAGGAGTTGCAACTGGCATTGACGGAAAATTTACTTTTAACACAACAAAACATGATAATATCGTGTTAGTCTTTTCATTTGTCGGAATGAAGACAAAAGAAGTGAAATGGGATGGCCAGAAGGAATTAACTGTCATGCTGGAAGAGGATTCCCAGGAGATGGAAGAGGTTGTGGTAACAGGCTATCAAACAGTGAAAAAGTCTAATATGGCTGGTTCTATAAGTACGGTAAAAGCAGAGGATTTGGTTTTGACAGGAACTCAATCTCTAGAGCAAGCATTACAAGGAAAGTTAGCTGGGGTTACGATTCAAAATCAAGATGGACTGGTTGGAACGCGGCAGAAAGTTCGGGTACGTGGGACTTCTACTTTGTTAGGGAGTCAAGAACCGGTATGGGTTGTAGATGGAATTATTCAAGAGGATCCACTCCCTTTTAAGGCAACGGATTTGTCTACATACAATACGGGACCGGATAATATTGATATGATTCGAAATTTCGTGGGTAGTGCTATTTCTTGGTTAAATCCTTCAGATATCAAAGATGTAACTGTATTAAAAGATGCTTCAGCCACGGCAATTTACGGAGTGAAAGCTGCAAATGGAGTTATCGTAATTACAACGAAAAGAGGTGAAAAAGGACGGATGTCTATCAGTTATTCAGGAAATTTCTCTATCGGTTCCAAGGTGACATATGACAAGTTGGATTTGATGAACTCGAAAGAAAGGGTTGATGTTTCTCGTGAGGTATACGAGATGGGATTGGTGAGTAGTCGTTCCTTGTCAAAGGTGGGATATGAAGGGTTGTTGCAACAATATTTGCAAGAAAAAATTTCTTATGATGAGTTTAATGCCGGAGTGAAAAAGTTAGAAGTTGTAAATACAGATTGGTTTGATATTTTGTTTGAAAATCCATTTAGCTATTCTAATAATATCAGTATTTCTGGAGGAAGTGATAAAACTACATATTATGCTTCTTTTGGTATTACGAATAATAATGGAACAGCCAAAGGGAATGATTCTAAAAGTTATCAGGGAAGTGTGAATGTGAATACGGTTTTTTGGGATAAATTACAGTTTTCGGCTAAAATTGCAGGTAGTGTTTCAAAAACGAGTGGTTTCCATAATAGTGTTGCCCCTTATTCTTATGCTTCTACAACAAGCCGGGTTCTTCCCGCTTTTGAAGATAACGGGGAATTGGCATATTATCAAACTCGTGAAGGGTATAAATTTAATGTATTGAATGAACTTGCGGAATCTGGTAATGAGAACACGTCTAATTCATTGAATGTAAATGTTAGTTTGAATTGGGAGATTCTTAAAGGATTGAAATACGAGATGTCACTTGGATATGGTTATTCTTCCACTCACGGAGAATCTTGGGCAACGGAAATGACTAATTATATTGCAAAAATACGTGGATACGAATTTGGAATGTATGGGCCTAGTGACACGCAATATCAAGTTTCAAGTTTGCCTCACGGGGGTGAATTAAATACATCGGATACCCGTAGTGAGAACTATACATGGAGAAATCAGTTGTCTTATGTGAAGAATTTTGGCCGACATCTGATTACTGCTACTGTGGGACAGGAGGCTAATAGTACAAAATATAATGGATTTACAGGGATATATTATGGTTATTTGCCCGGACGGGGTATGACTATCATGAATCCGCCTTTAACAACTTCGAGACCTACCGGTGATATCGTGGAGAATACTTCTTATGCACAACCGAGAACAACCATTATAGATAATAAGTCTAATAAGCTTTCTTTCTATGGGGCTTTTTCTTATACTTTTGATGAACGTTATGTTTTTAATGCAAGTATTCGTTCGGATGCTTCTAATCGTTTCGGACAAGATAAAGATGCTCGTTATCTACCTGTTTGGTCTTTCGGGTTACGTTGGAATATGGGACGAGAACATTTTATGGAAGGGCAAGATTTATTAAATGAATTTAGTTTCCGTTTAACTTATGGTTATCAAGGGAATGCAAGTGAAGCTGCTGGACCTAATTTGATTGCTAGAATTCCTTCCGGAGCTGATGGTATATCTAGTGCGACTGGTGAATATCTGATGAAAATAAAAAGTTTGCCGAATCCGCATTTGAAATGGGAAAAAACTGCAACGATTAATGCTGGTGCTGATTTTGTATTTTGGAAAAATAAGATTAATGGATCATTTGAATATTATTACAAAAAAACGACAGATGCGATTATTAATAAAGAAGTACCCTATGAGAATGGAGTATTGAGTATGCCGATGAACGGTGGGTCGTTGGAGAATTACGGATGGGAATTGTCTTTTAGTTTTGCTCCGGTGCGAACAAAAAATTTCATTTGGACGATGGGCTTAAACACTTCGAAAAACTATAATAAAGTGACTAGTAAGTTAGAGTCGAATGAAAACTGGACGCAAGCAGTATCCGGTAGTTTAAATAAAAAAGGTTATCCCGTATCTGGTTTTTGGGCATTTGATTTTGCGGGTTTGAATTCAGAGAATGGAGTCCCCATGTTTAACTTGCCGGGAGTGGATACTCCAGAGGCTAAAACAGATGCAACAGTGTATATGAAATATATGGGTAAATTGGATCCTGATTTTACTGCAGGATTAAATATGGGATTTCGTTTTAAAGATTTAACTCTTTCTTCCTCTTTTTATTTGTCAGTTGGAGGTAAAAAATTTTTGGCGAAAATGTTTGACTCGGATATGACAAATAGTACTCCTTATGAGTATAATAATTTACCAAAGGATTTGACAAAGCGTTGGCGGCAACCGGGTGATGAAAAATATACGGATATTCCTTCTCTTCCGGAATATAAAAAGGCTTCTGCTTCGGTAAATTTACCATCAGCTAGTGCTTTTAGTTATGAATTGTATAATTATTCAGATATTCGAGTTGTGAATGCCTCTTATTTGAGGTGTAATAACATATCGCTATCCTATAATCTGTCTAAAGGGTGGATTAAGAAGTTTGCTCAAAATATGGGTGTTTCATTTAGTGTATCCAATCCTTTTATTATTGTAAGCAAAGATTTTAAAGGAAAAGATCCGGAAGTGGCTACAGGTTCACAACCTTTGTCTCAAAATTACACCTTTAGTGTGAATTTAAGTTTCTAACGATTATATGATAAAATTGTATGAAAAATATATTATTCCTTTTATTGTTACTTGGTTTCGCTGGATGTAGCGATTTTTTGGAAGAAGCCAGTCAAGATGAGGTACGTCCTTCAACTGTTGATGATTTGATACAGGTAATGGCAGGCGAAGGATATCCTATGGATCGTCTCCAATATGTGTATAGTGATTTTTTGACAGATGATGTGCAGTGTAATGGAGCTGGAGGTCAAGAAAATTTAGAGAGTTCGGTGGAAGATATGTATCCTTTATTTTCTTGGGCAGATGATATGTACGAGAAATTGACTCATGATATGTATAATACATGGCAGATTTGTTACAATAAAATCATGGGATGTAATACTATTATTGATTATATGGATAAAGTCTCTGGGGAGGAGAAAACGAAAAATAATTTGATGGGACAGGCTCTTGTGTTACGGGCATATTATTATTTGTTATTAGTAAATTATTATGGTTTACCCTATAATTATGGTGATCCTACTCAAAATTTGGGAGTACCGTTAAAACTAGAGATGGCTGTGAGTGATGGTTTTATGGAGCGGAATACTGTGTCGGAGGTTTATGAACAGATTGTGAAAGATTTGGAGAATGGAATTAAATTGTTGAACGAGAATGAAATGGATATGTCATTGTATAAAATTAATGCTTTGGCTGGGGAAGCAATTTTATCCAGGGTGTATCTCTATATGGAAGATTGGGATAATGTCTTGAAATATGCTAATATGGTATTGAAAGAAAAACCTGTATTGACTTCTTTGGCAAGTGCTCCCGAAGAGGCTATGCAGTATCAGGGAAGTAATACATGGGCAGTTTATAATGAATCTACCAGTGATGAAATTATTTGGATGTATGGTGGAAGCAAAGAATACGGGTGTTATGTTAGTGGAGGAGCGGTTGCGTCAATGCCTTATTCTGCCTCAGATGAGTTGATGGATTTGTATGATTTCTCTACAACAGCTGATAATCATTTGGATTTAAGGTATTATATGTATTTTAAATTTGATGCATGGATCGATATGTCTGTTGGGTTCCTTCCGCAAATATATGCTGCTTATGGATTTAAAGGTGGAAAAAATGAGAAATGGGCTGCCCAAGGTATTCGAACTGCAGAAATATATTTGAATCGGGCGGAGGCATTGATTCGTAAATTTATAGAAACAGGTGATGATAATTGTCGGGTATTAGCTCTGGAGGATTTGAATAAATTGCGTGAAAATCGTTATGATACTCGGAACGTGCCTTATAATAAAGTAAATTTTACTGATGCTGATGAGTTGTTACAGTTTTATAAGGACGAACGTCGTCGGGAGTTATGTTTTGAGGGCCATCGTTGGTTTGATTTGCGTCGTTACGGAATGCCGGAATTAACACATGAATATTTTGTCAAGGCAGATTCAAAACAGCAATTGATTTTAGGAAAAGAAGATCCTCGTTATGTGTTGCCGATACCTCGGTTGGCATTAGAGCGTAATCCTTACTTAATACAAAATGAACGTTAATTGGAACAATTATGAAATTATATTATTTATTTATATTGGTCGGGTGTTTACTAGCCTGTAATGATGAGGATTCTTTAACTCCAACAGAAACTCCAGAGTTTGGATATAGTGTTCCCCAAGGGAATCATGATTATGATGATCGTATTGTGGATTGGAACAAAAGATGTAATACGTTTATCTTGTATAAATTTAATTTGAAAGAATTGTATTGGCAGGTGAATGCTTGGGAAGAGTCTAAACCGGAGCCAGAAGGTAGTACTTCCTCGTTTCCTTATACCAATGGATTACTTGGGGCAGTTGCAGATGAAGAGTACGTTGGGGAACAGTTGGATTTGATAGAAACCTTGTTTTTGAATTTTTACCCGGATACGACTTTACGGCGTTGTTTGCCGTTGAAGTTGTTGTTATGTGGAGAGTTGAATTGGCGCAGTGTAGAAGGTAATGTGTCATTACGGAACGTGTATAGTGGTTATGATTATTTGGCATTTAACTGGGGAAATGGAAATGTTTTATCAATGACGAATAGCCAGAAAAATACATTTAAGTATGAGGTAAACAATGTTTTTTTGACTCGGTTATTGGATAATGATAAAATTGTTGAGAGTGCAGATTTCTATGAAGGAATGAATTATGAGGATAAGGTGACAAATACAAATATGTATGAACGCGGTTTTATTAAATCAGGAACGAAGCAGGAGGATGATGTTGAAATTTATATTCAAGCAATTCTTCAGACTCCGTATGAGGAATTAATAGCAGAACCAGCAAATAATGATTATTCGAACAAGGGGATATTGCATCCCAAAAAGGATGTAAACGGTTTTATTCGGAATAAATACGATATTCTTGTGAATACCTTTAAGGAAAATTACGGGATAGATTTGCAGGCAATCGGAAATGCCGTGTTAAAATAGGAGAGATATGTTAAAAGTTTTTTTCATGTTCATGGTCTTTCTCGGAGGCATTTCCTCCGGGATAGCCCAAATAGGTTTTTCTTTATCAGGAAAATTGCGATTGTTGGATCCTACGGAAATAAAGGTAACCTCAATTGAAGGGAAAGAGATCCTTTCTATCCCAATTGTAAGTGGGAAAGAATTTCATACAAAATTGATAAACATTGAACCTGATGTGTATATTTTGAGTGTAGGTAGAACTACGCAGCCCATTTATTTGACAAATAATGCAGTGAAAGTTAGTGGATTTTATGATGGTAAAAATCCGACAAATAGTTCTCTGTCATTTGATGGGATTGATGATTATATGGAATTATCTCGATGGATCCCGACAGAGAAGGTGGCAAAGAAAAAAACAATCGACCCTAATGTGAAAGGAAAGTTACACGGGAATATGTATAGTGCATTGGCTTATATTGCTAACATGAACCAATATGAGCCGAATAAGATGTTGTTAGATCTAATTCCAGAGAGAGAAAGAAATTCAGCATCTGCCCGTTGGCTAGAGCGTCGTGTGGATAGTTTGGGCGTTTTTGCTGTTGGGGCTCAAGCCTATGATTTTGAATATGTTGATCCGTTGGGGAAAAGCGTGAAATTGAGCGATTTTAGGGGAAAGTTTGTACTGGTTGATTTTTGGGCTTCGTGGTGTGGGCCTTGTCGTCAAGAAATGAAGAGTTTATTACCGTTATATAACGAATTGAAAGGAGAGGATTTAGAATTTATCAGTATTTCTTTGGATAAACGGGAGAAAGATTGGCGTAATATGCTTAAGGTCGAAAATTTGCCTTGGGTGATGTTATGGGACAAAGAAGGATTTACTATAGGGGATAAACCCAATGCAATTCAGAAGGCTTATGGTTTCTACGGGATTCCTTTTATAGTGTTAATTGATAAAGAAGGAAAAATTCTTGCTCGTTATTTGCGGGGCGAGAAAGTAAAAGAGGCCATCCAAAAAGCTCGTGGGGGAAAATAATCAGGGAAGTTTGTATTGTATAATAATAAATTTGTAAACGATGAAAAAATATTTTTTATCTATCGTATTAGTTTTTTGCGTGTTAGCTGTAAATGCGCAATTAGTAAACCAAGCATCTCAAAGCCAGAAAAAACAGTCAGATTTAGATTGGTATAATTGTTCTTTTGAGCAAGATGGTGTATATGGAGTAGAGGTGAATAAAGCGTATGAATTTTTGAAAGGGAAGAAGGTGAAAAAACATCCTGTGGTCGCATTTATTGGGACTGGAATGGATGTAGAACATGAAGATCTGAAAGGAGCAATCTGGTTTAACCAAAAGGAGAAAGCTGATGGAAAAGATAATGACAAAAATGGCTGGATAGATGATATAAACGGTTGGAATTTTCTGGGAGGTAACGACGGGCAGGTTATGGAAAGTTTGATGCAGGAGGGAGATCGGGAATTTTTACGACTAAAAGATAAATATGGTGATTATTTCACGAGTAACGGTGAATTTTTTAAAGTGATCGATGGGAAAAAAACAAAGGTTCCTGCTCCGGAAAACCTTTCTGAGTATTCTTATTACAAAAATAAGGTTGTTCCTGAATCACGGTTAGCCGCTGCTTACGGGGGATGGAAGATAGGTTATATTGTACAGGAATATGCCGAGATGTTTAAAAAAGAACTGGATGAGAAGTATCCGGAACACAAAAAACATACATTTCAAGAATTTCAGACTTGTTATGATCCCAAAGCACCACAGGATTCTTTAAGAGATGTTGCTTTTACATTGATTGCCATGGGTTTCCAAGTATATAGAACAGAGGATTTGGATTCTGTATATAATATGTTTGTAAGGACGATGGTATCTCGTGGAAAGGAAACTTACGAGAAGACGTTGGCCAAAATGGGTGATGATGGCCGTAAAGATATTGTCGGAGATAATTATCTGGATATAAAGGATAACAAGTATGGTAATAATGTTTTGTTGACATCAGAGGCTGCAACGGGAACGATGCAAGCTGGGATTGTAGGAGGAAAAAGAGGGAATGGACTTGGTGGAGATGGTATTATTGATCAAGCAGAGATCATGTGTTTGCGGGTTGGTGCAGGGAGTGGAGAACCTTATTTGAAAGACATGGCGCTTGCTATTCGTTATGCCGTTGATCATGGTTCTGATGTTATTGTATTGCCACAGCAAAATACATTATATCCGGAGGAACAGAAAGCGTGGATGTCTGAGGCTCTTCGTTATGCTGAAAGTAAGGGCGTGTTAGTCATTGTGCCGGTTTGGGAATTATCACGAGATTTAGCTAAACAAACTTTCTTCCCGAATCGTTGGATAGATGGTAACAAAGAATTGACTAATTTGATTGTTGTTGCTCCGTCGGATAAAAATGGAAACCCTTCCATGAATTCTAATTATGGTGCGAAAGAATTGGATTTGTTTGCACCGGGAGTAAATATTTACTCGACTTACATGGGAGATACGTATAAAGTAGGAAGCGGTGTGGGGTTGGCTTCAGCTTCCGTGGCAGGAGTGGCAGCTTTAATAAAGGGGTATTACCCGAATTTAACTGGGGCACAAATTCGTAATATTTTGTTAGAGAACGTGACTTCTCGGAAAGGAGTAGAAGTGGAAAAAGGAATTATTGTGGACGGTAAACAGACTCAAGATTTATTTCTTTTTGAAGATCTCTGTTTATCCGGCGGTATTTTGAATGCCTACCAGGCTATTACGGCTGCAGACAAGTTGAGTAAATAAAAAGATGGGAATGATGTGTAAAATAATTTTCTCGTGTCTTTTTTGTATGATATTTTTTCCAGTGGTAGCACAGCAATACAAGACTGTGCTACCCTACCGGATGGTTGGTGGAAAAATGATTGTCGAAATGTCCATAAATGGTTCTTCTCGCTCGTTTATTTTTGACACGGGAGGACGTACCGCATTGACGAGCGAGATTTGTGATGAATTAGGGCTAGAGGTTACCGATTCGCTTCAAGTTACGGATGTAAATAGTAATCAAGCTTTCTATCCGCTTGTGACGATTCAAAGTTTGCTCACTCCGGATCAGAAAATTAATTTCACGAATGTTCCGGCTTTGAAATTACCTTCTCCGTCTCCTTTCGAATGTTTTCAGGCAGATGGGTTGATCGGTAGTGATTTGTTGGCGAGGACGATGGTGGAAATTGATGGTAAGGCAAAGACGATTACAATTACTTCTTCCGAGAAAGCTTCTCGGGTTTCATTACGTAAAATGCTTCCTTTTGTGAAAGCGGGAATGCCGATTATTGCGTTGCAGGCAGGGATGGGGAATGACATTATTTGTTTATTTGATACGGGTTGTCCTAGTTTTTTCTCTCTGAAAGAGAGTGATTTTGATAGGTTGAAGACTGCGGGTGCTTTTCAGATCCTTTCGGAAGGATATGGGGAAGGTTCTATCGGCGTGGCCGGAATGGCAATGGCAGATACTTCTTTGCGGGTACAATTTCCCCTATTGTCGGTTGGTGGAACTAAATTTCAAAATGTGACATCGGAAACGTCAACTCCGCCTTTTACCTTGCTAGGTGTTAAGCTTTTAGATTATGGTAAAGTAACACTGGATTATCCTCGTGCTCGTTTTTATTTTGAAGCTTACGAGTCGGAGTATGATCTTGTCAGCAAACATTATAACGTGGCCCTTCGAGTGAAAGATGGAGAATTAATTATTTCCACGGTGTGGACTTCCATGAAAGGAGTTGTTGAGGTGGGGGATAAAGTGACGAAGATTAACGGGAAACCTGTCGGGACGTATGATTTTTGTGAGAGTATTATTAATGGAATTCCGGAGTTAAAAGCAAAGAAAAAGATAAAGTTGACCGTGCAAACCAAACGGGGAGAAAAAGTGATTGTTTATCAAAAAGAGTAAGATATGCGAATTGTTGTATTATTATTGTTTGGTTTTATAACTTCTTTGCCTGTTATTACAATTGCTCAACAAACAACTCGACGGATTTGTGACACGATTCATTACGAATATGTTCATGATAAAATTATTATTCCTGTGATTGTAAATGGCGTGAAAGTGAAGTATATCGTGGATACAGGAGGGCAGACAGGAACGATAAGAGAGAATGCAGTGGAAATGAAGGCTATGAGTGGGGGAACCTCACGAGGGGTATCCGATCTGAACGGAATGTCGTTAGCTTATGAGGAAGCCGTGTTGTCAAATGTCCAGTTAAGCTCGAATTATAAATTAACCCAGATGAAAAGTATGGTCTTCCCGTCAAATGGTTTCTTCCGGGAGTTAGGAGTCGTGGGGATCTTGGGAAGTGATGCTTTTGCTCAGGCTGTGGTTACTTTTGATGCCCGGGAACAAATCATGATTATTAATTATCCTTATCGCCCGGATGGTTTGAAAATTTCAGCGGGAATTGCTATTTATCCGGGGCGGACGAGTCATCCTATCGTGGATGTGGATTTTGGTGGGATTACGAAGCGGGTGTTGTTTGATACGGGAGCCAACGGGTTATTAATCCTTTCGGCTGATGATTACGAGGATTTAAAAGACAAGGTAGAGAATCGTTTACTTTCTTGCGGAATTGGGATTAGTGGTGTTGGAATTGGTGGTTTTGATTTGAAGAACACCATGAAGATGAAGAAGGTCAGCATCGGAAAGCTTAATTTCGTTGGGAAAGAGTTTAACAACATAGAAAGTGTCACGTGTAAGGGAAGGTCGTTAATGGGAGTGGATATGTTGAATTACGGTAAAGTGGTGATTGATTATATGCGAAACCGTTTTTACTTTTTTCCTTATGAAAGTGGGACAGAAGATATGACCGGAGAGTTGAAAAACTGGAACGTGGGAATTCTTCCGGTGAAAGGGCATTTCGAAATTACAGCAGTGTGGGATAGTGCTAAAGATTTGGTCGCTTTAGGAGATCAAGTAATCCGTGTGAATGGTAAGAATCTGTCCGAATTAGAACAAAGTCAGCTGGAAGTAGAGGCTTTACTTGATGCAGTGGAAGGGAACGTGGCAGAAATTGTTATTCTGAAAGATGGTAAAGAAAAGAAGGTTGAAATTAAAAGAATATGATATGAAAAATAGATGTTTTATCTTTTTATTAATAATGTTGCTCTCTCCGTTGACGTGGGCACAAGTAAAAAATACCGCTACCGAGGTGAGGGATTACCGGGAAGTAGATGGGAAAATTATTCTGGACTTGATTGTCAACGGGGTACAGGCTGGTTTTGTGTTGGATTTGGCTGGACACACGGCGATATTGCCGGAATACGTGGAAAGGTTTAAGATAGACCCCAATACGCCTGGGAATTTCGGTTATGAAGGCTTCCTTTACAAGCATGTGCCGACGAGTAAGAGCGTGTTGATTAGCACGATGTCATTCGGGAATAACGTGTTCGGTAATGGTGTTTCGGTTTTCGTTTTGGAAGATGAGCCTTATTTACGAAAATTGGGAGTAGCCGGGGTTATCGGGGGAGCTTTGTTTCGTAACGTGGTGTTGACGATTGATCGTAAGCGTAAAAAAATAACGACATCAATGCCTTATCGGCCATCATACATGAAGTTGGATCATCGGGCAGATATAGAAGTCGTACCCGGTTCTGGGGTCGTTTGCTCGGTAACGCTTGACGGAAAGGCTTACCCTTTGTTATTTGATACTTGGAATAATGGGATGATTTCAATGACAGCTGAAGATTTTGCTAAACTTGGTGGAAATAGTGGAGGTGATGCTACTATTATGAACGGTTATAAAGAGGCCGGAAAAGCTTCCGTGACGAAAACCATCGGGACGTGTAATTTCGTGAAGGATCAGTTGGGTAGTGTGGTCGTGTCTGAGAATACGGATTTATCTCGTTCTGTGTTAGGTTCGGGGATATTGGAAAAGGGAATTGTCTCGATAGATTACCAGAAACAAAAAATTTATTTTCAACCTTTTGATCTGGTTGAAATAAAAGATGATGTGGTTGAGGACATAGCATCGAAGGTAGAACCCGGAAAGTTAAACCCGATAACCCGTGAATATTTCCTAGAGCACATTTATGATTATCGTAAGGATAAAGAATTCGTGTTTAAGGGAGATAAACCAGTGGTTATTGATTTTTGGGCAACATGGTGTGGCCCTTGTATGCGTTTGATACCGGAGATGGAAAAAATGGCCGAAAAATATAAAGATCAGGTTATATTTTTAAAAGTTAATGCAGACAAGGAAAAAGAATTGTGCAGTATGTTTAACGTGGTGGCATTACCGACATTGTTTTTTATCCCGGTGGGAGGCAAACCGATCATTGAAACCGGGGCTATGCCCGAAAAATACGAGCAAATTATTAAAGACAAGTTGTTAAAATAGTCTCTTGTTTAACATTTTACTAAAGGCAAGCTTCTATTCGAGGGTTGCCTTTTTTCTGTCTCAATTTATCGGGTATTTAGATATGTTTTTTAGGAAAAATGATTGGCTTTTTGGAAAATGAAGAAATCTTGTCTATTTTTGAGTTTAGATATAAAAGCAATAATACTCAATACGTGCGAGGGAAACAGGGGCATATGATTCATTTTTCTGAGGGAAAATCTTTCTCTGTGGATGAGTTGTATGACCGTTTTTATAATGAATTGGTTTTGTGGGCTGATACCATATTGAGTGATATGGAGGAGGCCGAGGACTTGGTACAGGATTTCTTCGTGCGATTGTGGGAGAAAAAATTGAACGAGAACCTAGAGGGAGAGCGGGTAAGGTCGTACTTGTATGTTGCCGTGCGGAATATGGCTGTCCGGAAGGTAAAAGATCAGAGCCGGATCCGGCGGATTCCGGATATGTCGGTCGTGGAAAGTGTATGGGAGAATGAGGATGTAACGCATGATGACATGATAGATCAGGTGTTGAAGGCACTTGATGTGTTGCCACCTAGAAGCCGGGAGGTGTTGGAATGTGTGCATTTGAAGAATATGAAATATGTCGAAGTGGCGGAATTACTGGGCATATCCGTGGCTACGGTAAAAACGTTGTTGGTGCGTAGCCTGAAGACGTTGAGGGGTATTGTTTCTGATACTGCTTTGTTGTTGGTGCTTGTTTATAGGGAAGATGGTGGTAAGCGTTCAGATTTGGGAATGTTCACTAAAAAGTTAGTTTGAATAAATGTAAATTAGTGTCATTAAAATGCTATAATATTGTTATCATATTGTAAGCCGCTCCCATTCTGCTCCTATTAAAATAATTAAATATTAGGTTATAATAGTAATTATTAATGGTTAGATAAGTCCATTATAATAACTTGTTTACAGGATAATAGTTCGAAGAGATAGATATTTTATTAAAATGCTTGCTTTGCAGTGACAAATTCCTGCCTGCCGAGGCTACCCGTCGGCATGATGGATTCGATTTTCTGTATCTTCAACATGCTCTCTATGAGGAGAAAAATAAATAATTGCGATAAATTTTGAAAATATTTTCATTTTTCTGTCAACCGTTTTGCTTTTTGATGTCTACTATATGTGAACATTGAGTAGAATAATATGAATCGAGAAGAATGGGATATACGATTACTTGAATACTGGCAGGGGGAATCTCTCTCCCCGGAGGAGCTGCGGGATGTGGAAAATTGGTTGGGGGAGAAGGTTGAGAATCGTCGGTATTATGAAGATTTGCAACGAAAGTTTTTACGCCAGCGTTGGGTGATGCGGGAAGGGTTGGTGTACCGAAAGGGGGAACGGCGTTTTCGGCAGGTGGCAAAGAAGAGGATGATGCTCCGGCGAGCCGTGGCGTTTGCCGCTTGCGTGAGTGTTTTTATCTTGACTGGAATAGGGTATTATTGGAGAAGCGAAGAGATGAGGGAAGTGCAAATGGTCGAAAACGGGGTGATTCATCATGGTTCTTCCAAAGCTTGCTTGTTTCTTTCAACGGGAGACATGGTTGAGTTGGGAAAGGAACGAAAGTCGTTACGAGAGGAGCAGTCTGTTGCTATTGACGTGAAGCAGGAAGGAATGGTCGCTTATCGAGATTCGATGGTTACGGGAGAGGTCGGGAATATAGTGTATAACAGGTTGGTCGTGAATCGGGGAGGTGAGTACCGGATCGTGTTGGCAGACGGTTCCGAGGTGTGGGTGAATTCAGAGAGTGAGTTGGTATACCCGGTGCGCTTTGTGGGGGAAAAGAGAGTGGTGCGGTTGAAAGGCGAGGCTTATTTTAAGGTACAGGCAGATGCTGACCATCCGTTTATCGTGGAGGCGAACGGGATTGACGTGGTGGCTGTCGGGACGGAATTCAACGTGAATTCCCGGAAAAAGAAAGTGGTGGAGTCCGTGTTAGTGAAGGGACGAGTGGAAGTGGAGAATGAAATCCGGCAGGTGATGTTGAGCCCTAATCAACTGGCTGTTTGTGACGTGGAGACGAATGGGATCATGGTGAAAGAGGTTGATATTAGGAAGTATATCGATTGGAAAAACGGGGACTTCGTTTTTAGTGATGATCGTTTGGAGGACGTGATGAACAAGTTGTCTTTATGGTATGATTGTGACGTGGTTTATTCTGATGAAGGGTTGAAGGAAATCCGCTTGTCCGGCGACATGAAACGGTATAGTGAGGTGGAAGAATTTCTGCACTTTTTGGAGATAAGCACGGGTGCGTGTTTCAACGTGAAAAATAAAACGATTGTAGTGAGTATAAAATAAAAACGGAAAGATTGGCAGATCCTTCCGTCTTGTAGTGAACGCCAGTTGGCTCTGGCTAATAATAATTTATTATCAACAAAGTTATGAAAAAAAGTGGAGAATGTAAAGGAAATTTACGCTCGGCTCAAAAAATCTTTAGAGTGATGAAAATGATGTGTTTTCTGATGTTCGTGTTACTGGTACAGGTTCGGGGCGACGTGGTTGCCCAGAATCAAGTGGTCAGTGTGGACATGAAAAATTGTAGTGTGGAAGAATTTCTTCGGGAGATTAAGGAGCAAACGGGTATTCGTTTTATGTACAAGAGTGAGTACGTGGAGGCAATTCCTCGTTTTGATGTACGGGTAGAAGATCGAGAAGTGATGGATTTGTTGGAAGAAGTTTTTGCCGGTAAAGGGATCAAGTGTTTGTATGACAATGGGGTGATCATACTTACGAAACATGCCGGGAAAGAGGAGCGTGTGGCGGTTAAAGGTGTCGTGAAGGACTCTCGAGGAGCGGCTTTGCCCGGGGTAACAGTCGTGTTGAAGGGTACGACGACGGGGGTGGCTACTGGAATTGCAGGAGATTTTGTTATAACGCTTCCTAAACGGGATTCTCTGATCTTGGTTTTCTCGTTCGTGGGAATGAAGACCAAAGAGGTGAAATGGAAAGGAGAAACAGAATTGACAGTGGTGTTGGAAGAAGAAGTGAACGAGATGGAGGAAGTGGTGGTTACGGGATATCAGGTGATTAATCGTCGGAAGTCAACGAGTGCAGTATCTTCGGTAAAAATGGAGGATATCATGATTCCGGGAGTATCGACATTGGATAAAATGTTGGAAGGACAGATTCCCGATTTGATGGTGATGACGAATTCGGGAGAATCGGGTGTTGCCCCCAAAATTAGGATTCGGGGAACTTCAACGTTGATTGGGAATCGGGAACCGTTGTGGGTGGTAGATGGGGTGATCGTGCAAGACCCGGTGCAGATTTCCCCAGACGAGTTGAACGATCCGGATTATATCAACCGTATCGGTAATGCGATTTCGGGTATTAACCCGCAGGATATAGAACGTATCGACGTGTTGAAGGATGCTTCGGCAACGGCTCTTTACGGAACAAAGGCTGCGAATGGCGTGATCGTGATCACCACGAAACGGGGACACGTGGGAGAACCCCAAATTTCTTACCGGGGTACGGCAACATTGAAGCTAAGGCCGCGTTATTCCGACTGGAATATTGACTTGATGAGTGCCAAGGAGAGATTGAATGTTTCCCGTGAGTTGGCGGAGGCTGGATACCAATATGCAACGAGTGTTACTTGGGTAGGATACGAGAAGTTGTTGCAGGAGTTGTATAACCGGACGATCACGTATGAAGAGTTTGAGAAACAGGTAGCTTATTTAGGAGAGGAGAACACGGATTGGTTTAAGTTGTTGACGAGAGATGCTTTTTCTTCTTCTCACACGGTGAGTGTGACTGGAGGAACGGAAAAAATCCGTTATTATTCTTCCGTGGGAATAAATATCGAGGAGGATGTAGTAAAACCTAATCTAGACAGGCGTTACACGGGAACATTGAATTTGGATATGAATTTCACGTCTTGGTTGTCGGCTTCGTTTAACGTGAATGCTAACACGTCAAAACGGAAGTATTATCAAGAGGAGATTGCACCGATTAATTATGCCTATAATACAAGTCGTGCAATTCCGGCTTATACGGGAGAGGGAAAGTATAGTTTTTACTTGATTCCAAGTGGTTATTCGTACTATGACTACAATATTTTGAACGAGTTGGAGAATAGTAGTAAGCGGCAGGAGGGTTCTGCTGTTACTTTCCGTGCGAATCTGGATGTGAAGCCTTGGGAATGGTTGAAGATTTCAACAATATTGTCTTATTCGGTGGCGAATACGGATATAGAGGGGTACTGGGGAACGAAGACTTATCATGCTGCTCTGATTCGGAGAAGTGCTGATGAGGCGGGTGCAGATAAAACTTCCGGAATGCCGAGAGGGGGAGAATTGACAGTGGATAAATCCAAAAATAAGTCATATATGTTTCGTTTGCAGGCGGACTTGAATCGCTATTGGGGGGCGGAGCAACAGCATAATATTAATGCGTCGGTGGGTATGGAAACGAATTCCACGAAATATGACGCATACAAGAATATTACCCGGGGATATGATCCGGAGCGTGGGAAACAGTTTATTGTGGTTGATCCAACGGTGTACACGTCTTATGCGAATTGGATGTCAGAGAATGTGCCGGTGGTGACGGATAATTTGAGTAATATGTTGTCGTGGTATGGTAGTGTTTCCTATAGTTACGGGAATTGGTTTACTGTGAATGCCAACATACGGTATGATGGTTCGAATCAGTTTGGAGAGAGAAGTAATGATAAGCTTTTACCGATATGGTCGATTTCGTTTAATTATAACGTGATGGAGCATTTTAAAGGGGGGCAGGATTGGTTTGATGATTTGCGGTTGAAAATGTCCTATGGGTATCAAGGGAATATGTTGGATGGACAGTCGCCTGTGGCGATTATTTCGAAGAAGCCGTACGATGATCATTACGGGGAATATGTTTCGTCAATCACTACTTACCCGAACCCGGATTTGAAGTGGGAGAAAACGGGTTCGTTGAATGTAGGTGTAGAATTTTCTATGTTTCAGCATCGGTTGATGGTAAGTGCTGCTTATTATAGAAAAAGAACGACAGACGCTTATATGAATAAGGAAATTTCTGGGGTAAACGGAATGAAGTCTTACGTGGTGAATGGAGGAGAAGTTGTGAATAGTGGGTATGATGTTTCGTGTCTGGTAATTCCTGTGAGAACGGATGATTTACGGTGGTATATTTCTACTTCATTTTCTCATACAAATAATGAAGTGAGTACGTTACCTTCTGCTGATCAGTATGAACGATTTGATTTTTTGAATGGAACAGCCGTGGTAAAAGGAAAGTCTGTAAGTTCATTTTATTCTTATAAGTTTATAGGTTTGAATTCGGAGAATGGTCTTCCTTTATTTGATGATATGGAAAATGAAAAAGAAAGACTGTATGGTGCAACTAAATATGATGTGTTTACTCAAGTATTGGAGGCTTCGGGGCAAAGAGAACCGACCATATTTGGAGGTTTAAGTACAACCGTAAACTATAAACGTTGGCGTTTAAATGCGTCATTTACTTATAGTTTAGGGGCTAAAACAAGATTGTTTAAATTGTATGAAGATAATTCTGCCCGAATTCGTCCGGAAAATAACTTGAATAAAGTTTTTTTGAAACGTTGGCAGAATCAAGGAGATGAGGGCTATACGAATATTCCTGCTTTTATATCAGATGGTCGTAGCGAATCCTCTCTTTCTCATTGGTCTGCGAATACTTCTGGACAAGTTCCAGAAATTGCTAGTACAAGGTGGGAGATGTATAATTATAGTAATATTCGCGTGGTGAGTGCAAATTATTTGAAATGTACGAATCTAGGATTTACTTATTCATTTGATGCTAGATGTTGGGGAATTTCGTTATTGGATGTTTCAGCCTCAATGAGTAATCCGTTTATTTTGACATCAAGTAAATTGAAAGGGCAAACGCCTATTCAGAGCGGGTTTACGGAAGTCCAATTGTCTGAGCGGCCAACTTTTTCTTTGGGAGTGAATGTGATATTTTAACGAAGAGTTTGATTGAAAGCGAGTAAGAAAGATCGTAATCTTATATTAATGTGGTAATATGAAGAAAGTAGTATATATAATAGTGTGTATTTTTATGTTATCTGGATGTTCAAATTTTCTTGAAGAATATTCTCAAGATAAGGCTTACATCCGGGGATATGAAGATTTAGATGAGTTATTGTTAGGGAATGCTTATTTTTTGAGATATAAAGCTGATAATAGTTGGCAATATTCTGGGGCATCGGGAGAGTTGTATTATCCGTGGATTCATGTGATGGCCGATGAGTTAAGTCAACAAACAGGCGGGCGAAATAACTGGAGCGTACGTGGAGCAGGTGGGACTATTTATGGATATCATACCTGGCAATATCGAGTGTATGAGGACGTGGAAGGAAAACGAGTGTGGGATGATGGAGCTGATTTTAGACATTTATATTCTCATATAAATGCTTGTAATATGATTTTAGAAGAGGCAAAAGCATTTGAAAATATGAAGGAAGAGAAAGATGTACAGAATGTGAACCGGATCAAGGGAGAATGTTATTTTTTACGAGGAAGTTACTATTTTTTGTTGGTCAATTTTTATGGGAAGCCTTATGTTGCAGAGACGGCGGAGAGGGATCCTGCTATTCCGATTAAAATATCGAATTACGTGGAAGATAAATATTATAATCGTAATAGTGTAGCAGAGGTATATAAACAGGTTATTTCGGATTTGCTAGCAGCAGAGAAATATTTGATAAATATTCCGAAAAGATCGGTGTGGAGAGCAAATATAAATGCGGTAAGATTAATGTTAAGTCGGGTATATTTGTATATGTGTTCGTATGAAGAGGCAAAAAGGTATGCGGCGTTGGTAATAGAAAATGGCCCCCAGTTAGAGGATTTGAATGTTTTTTGGGGGAAAGAATTTTTGAATGCAAATTTGTCTGAATTGATTTTCTCAACTGGTGCATCTTCATTGCCTGGAAACTTGACATTTTATCCTTCTGATGATTCGGAATTAGGAGTAGTTAGTGGTAATGATATGCGGATTTCGGATGTGTTGTATGAAGCTTATAACCCACAAAATCCAGTAGATTTGCGTTTGAGACATTTTGTTGTAGATTATGAGGGGGTACTTTATTATAAAAAATTACGAGGGGAAGTTTATGAGGCAACAGATGTGTCGGATGTCTTTCTCATGCGAATAGCAGAAGCTTGGTTGAACTTGGCAGAAGCTACAGCCTGCATTGGAGATGATGTGACGGCGCAAAATGCACTAAATACATTACGGGAAAAAAGGATTCAACGCGATGCTTTTGATAAATCAGAGGTTAATAGTCTTACTGGAGAAGCTCTAGTTTTTTTCATACGTAAAGAACGACAGAGGGAACTTTGTTTAGAAGGTCATCGTTGGTTTGATTTAAGACGTTATCAGGTGGCAAAGAAATATCCTCAAGATATTAGTGTGGAACATATTTTTGTGTATAAAGAATATAATCCTTCAATTTCAGAGTATGAAACATTGTGGACTCGGAAATTTGTTTTGTCTCCTGGTGATCCTGCATGGGTTTTACCTTTGCCTAAAGTGGAAATAGATAAGAATACAGGAATGATTGATAATCCTCGGAATGAGAGAATGTTTGAAAATGTAAATTATTAATTTGTTATGTGATGAGAAAGTTCATATTGGGATTTGTAGTTATTATGGGTTTATGGGCTTGTAGCAAGGAGGATTGGCCTGATAATAGTGGGGAAACAATAAATTTCTTTGCAGTATCGGAAAATGCGACAGGTGAAGAGGCTGAATTGCGTCGTAATTTTTTTGATGAAACTGGGGTTTACTTGTTGTTTAGTGATACGTTGGGTTCTCGAATTGTTTCTACATTATCTGGAGAGACTGTCGTTGATTATCAGGTGATTGATTTTATGTGGCAGTTGAGTGTTGGTAGTTATTATGCAGATTCGTTGGAGTTTTTTCCTTATTTAGAAATAAAAAAAATGAAAGTTGCAGCGAAATTTATTCAAGAAGAAATATTGGCAAATTTACCAGAATTGTTTTACCCTTATTCGGTGCTTTTAGTGGAGAGAATGATTCTATATAAAAGTTATTACGGGACTTATGATGATGGGACCGAACTAGGTATTTATGCTGGAATGCAATCTACTGCGATTGCGTTAGATGACGTGGAGAATGCATCGGTAGAGGAAAAAGAAATATTGAAAAATGAAATGATGAAAGCGATTATAATTAATGGCATTTCTTTAATTCAAGAGGAAGATCTTGCTATTTTTCATAGTTATAGTGAAGATTTTTATAATGTTTATACATGGAATCTTCCCAGCCCAGTTCAATTAGCTGGTTTTTTACCATCAAAAAGTATTTCATACTCCAAGAGTGAGGATGTATTGAATTTTGTGGAAAAGATTTTTGATTTGTCAGAGGTTGAGTTTAGAGAAATTTATGCGGAATATCCGTTGGTTATAAAAAAGATGGAGGAAATGATAAAAATTTTGCGTGAATATGGTGTAAATGTGTATAGTTAATTGGAAAATAGTACATTTTTCAATGAGAGACACTGTTCAAAATTTTGTGTAAATAGAAACAGGATTCAGTTGTAAGTTCTTCGTATATCTGGATTCTGTTTTTTTTTCGTGGATGTTTATACCTCGTGGTGCGGACCGTGTCGTTGTATAAGTGAGGAGGTGTTGCAGACGCCTGAGGCAGCCAAGTATTTCGATAAATATTTCGTGTGTTTCAAAGTCGATGCGGAAAAGGGTGAAGGGGTAGCGTTCGCTGATAAATATGACGTACATGCTTATCCTACTTTTTTGATGATATTGCCGGACGGAACATTACGGCATAAGATCGTGGGGGCTGACACGTTGCATATCTTTATTCCTCGGGTGGAACGGGGGATTGAAAGAGAAAACTTCGTGGGGGTATTTTATGAAAAAATACTCGGATGGGACTTTGCAGAAAAAAGAGATTCCGCTGGCTGTGGATGTGTTCCGGGAAGCCGGGATGAAAGAAGAGGTGAAAAACTTGACGGATTCTTTGTTCGGATTGTTATCGCCGAAAGAAAAATTGGCTCTCCGTTATTGGGTGGTTTATGAAGAGTTGAAATACAATGATTTGTTTGCTCCTCGGTTTAAGTTTTTCGTGGAGAATAGGGGTGAAATAGCAGGTAAAAAATACCAAGACGCTTCTTTCAAGATTATTTGTACGATGTTGTTCGATCATTTGATTAATAACACGACCGGACGAATCACGAGTAAGGAGAATCCTTGGAATTGTGGTGAAGCAAACGAGATGCCTTATATGCGTTCGTTGATTAAGATGTCGGATTTACCGGATAAGGAATTTTTCCTTGTTTAGTGCGATTTAGCCGAAGCTTGTTATTTCGGACAAGCAGATCAAGTAAAGGAATATATTCGGAAAATGACGACTTTACCTGAAGCTATGGAATCTGGACGCTCTTTTGTTTGGGCATTTCAACAATATTTCCCGGATGAAAAGGAGGAGTTAACAAAATTGAGAACATTGTGGAATTTGGACGAGAATAATTACAGAAAGCATTAAGAATAAAAATATGTTTGATGGCCGCATCTTTCTTGATGCGGCTATTTTGTATATTGATCTATTTTTGCAATAAATGAGATCAATGTTTAGTTTCTTTATGTGGAACTTTTATAATATCATTCGGTGATAACCCGTTGCAGTTCCGATGAGGACAGTTGTCAACTTCGATACTTCTTCGGGACAACTTCGGTGCTCTTTCGCTCACGAGCGGAAAAGTACCGAAGTTGTCTCCCGGATATACCGGGAGCAACTCCTTATTTAAACACGATATCAATGGGTCTATTTGCTTTTTCCATCTAAACCGTTTTTCGCTTGAAAAGAATGGGTATGGATACCACGAGGGACGTGAGGTTCCCCTGTTTTCCCACGAGAGTCTGGTAACGAGGTGCTTCCCCTGTTCCTGTTTCCTTGGAATGATACCTAAAAAATGAAATGTTCACTCTTGTTATCATAATATGTTGGCTTTAATAGCCTATAAAACAACAATTTATCTCTTGAAAAAAGGTGACCACTTTTTTTTATGAAGGTGACCACTTTGGAGACCAATGGGAGCAAATAAAATGGGAATGATAGCAAATTTTCCCTGATTTTCCCCCTTGTAATCCCCTCAATTTTTATTGTAGTAATGTACAGGTATGGGATGATATTTTTGTTAAAGTGTTGATAACCAGTGAGCATTTGGTATTTTGGAAGCATGAAAAAAAGCCAGTATTTCTACTGGCTCTCAGCTTCTTTGCTCCTCAGGTAGGACTTGAACCTACGACCTACGGATTAACAGTCCGCCGCTCTAACCAACTGAGCTACTAAGGAATTTTCTCAAAAGCGATGCAAATATAGGGGTTTTGTTGAATTCCGCAAAATATTTTCAAGAAAATTTGAAGAAAAATGTGGATGGTGGCTATTAATTCGTGGAAATGGAAGAATGGCATGCTGAAAAATTGTAGTTTTGTTGGGAAATTAAAAAATAACAGCTATGGATTACATGAAAGAATTGAACGTGGCCATCACGGTTTGCGATAAAGAAGGTAAGATTCTTCAAATGAATGATAAATCTCAAAAAACGAATCATGGTGATCTTGTTGGACAGAACGTGTTGGATTGTCACCCGGAGCCTGCCCGGACGAAGTTGGTCCAGTTGATGGAGGAACATGCCACGAATGCTTACACGATCGAGAAAGATGGCGTGAAAAAATTGATTTACCAGACCCCTTGGTACGAGAATGGCGAGTTTATGGGATTGGTGGAATTTTCTTTAGAGATTCCGTTTGAAATGCCACATTACGTTCGTAAACCGAAAGCGGAGTAAAAATTTTTGATTCGTTTGTAAAACTTTTTAATGATTAATAAGGTATAATCGTGATATACATAATAACGAATATACCTTATTAACCATGGAAAAGAAACAAAAACTAACCACTGAGGCCGGGGCGTCAGTTGGTGATAATCAAAACATTCAGACAGCAGGACCTCACGGGCCGGCTCTCTTGCAAAATGTTTGGCTAATCGAGAAATTGGCTCATTTTAATCGTGAACGAATTCCGGAACGAATCGTGCATGCCAAAGGAAGCGGGGCGTTTGGCACGTTCACGGTGACGAATGATATTACCCGTTACACGAAAGCGAGTATTTTTGCACGGGTCGGTAAGCAAACCGACGTCTTCATGCGTTTTTCCACGGTAGCAGGGGAGCGGGGAGCCGCTGACACGGAACGGGATGTTCGGGGATTTGCCATTAAATTTTATACTGACGAGGGAAACTGGGATCTGGTCGGGAATAACACGCCTGTTTTCTTTATCCGGGACCCGTTGAAGTTTCCTGATTTTATTCACACGCAAAAGCGGGATCCGAAAACAAACTTGAGAAGTAACACGGCGATGTGGGACTTTTGGAGCTTGTCTCCGGAGACGTTGCATCAGGTCATGATCTTGATGAGTGATCGGGGTATCCCTCAGGATTTTCGTCATATGCACGGTTTCGGAAGTCATACATTTAGTTTTTATAACGAGTATAATGAACGTTACTGGGTGAAATTCCATTTACGCTGTATGCAGGGAATCGCTAACTTCACGAACGAAGAGGCAGAAAAGATCGTGGCAAAAGATCGGGAACATTCCCAGCGGGATTTGTTTGCGAGTATCGAGAAGGGAGATTTTCCGAAATGGAAAATGTGTGTACAGATCATGCCGGAGAAAGATGCAGAGACCTATCGCTTCAATCCTTTCGACCTGACAAAGGTATGGAGTCACAAGGATTATCCGTTGATTGAGGTTGGGGTGATTGAGTTGAACCGGAATCCGGAGAATTATTTTGCTGACGTGGAACAATCAGCCTTTAACCCGGCCAACGTGGTTCCTGGCATCCATTTCTCTCCGGATAAGATGTTGCAAGGGCGGTTGTTCGCTTACGGTGATGCACACCGCTACCGCTTAGGGGTTAATGCGGATTCCATTCCGGTTAATGCGCCTCGTTGCCCGATGCACAATTATCACCGGGATGGAGCTATGCGGGTGGATAGTAATGGTGGCGGTGCGGTGAACTATGAGCCGAATAGTTTTGGTGGTCCGGTAGATAATCACGCTTATAATCAACCGCCTTTCGAAATTCGAGGAATGGGTAGTCATTACCAACAGGATAAGGATTACTACACGCAGCCGGGTGATTTGTATCGTTTGGTCTCGGAAGACGAAAAAATGCGGATTCACACGAATGTAGCCACGGCTATGGAAGGTGTGCCTATGAATATAAAAGTGCGGGTAGTTGCTCGTTTCTATCAGGCAGATGAACGTTGTGGTAAGGGGATTGCCGAGGCGGCAGGCTTGGATATGAATGAGGTTCTTGCTGAGGTGAAACGCCAACAACAAGAAGATTAATAATTAATTTTTACTGACTGACGGTTGGGGAATACGTTGCGTGTTCTGGAATAATTCGTGATCGGATTTCCCCAACTGTCAGCTTTTATTTTGTCTCGTGTAAACAAGTGTGTGATGATTTCGGGGAATTACGTGGGGTATTATTGTTGTTATTTATGTTTTTTTTGCTTTTTCGGTATGGAATAAAAACCTTTTTTTGCACAGTGGTGAGTTTGTTTGAAATAATACCTATTGTCTTATGCCAGATGAGTTGATACTTTTCGAAAAAATGCAACGAGGAGATACTTCCGCTTTGGAGTACTTTTTTCGAGAGTACACGGATGTACTGTATTATCGTGCATTGGGCTTTGTAAAGGACAATTTGGCTGCAGAAGATATCGTGCAGGAGGTATTCATTCGTTTCTGGCAATTACGGAAAAATCTGAAAATAACGGATTCTGTTCCCGGTTATTTGTGCAAGGCAGTGGACCATCGTTGCCACAATTACCTAGAGCATTTGAAAGTGAAACATCGTTACGAGGAAAGTCAGAGGTGGGAAGAGATGGTTGAAGAAGTTCCGGAGGATGAAGACGAGTTGAATATCATGAGGGAACGCTTGAAAGTATTTGTTGATTCGTTGCCGGAGAAGTGCCGGGAGATATTTGTTTTGGCTTGTATTGAAGGTCTGAAGTATAGAGAGGTGGCAGAAAGATTGGATGTTTCTGTTAATACGGTTAAAACGCAATTAAAAAGTGCTTATAGTAAATTACGGACCGAATTCAATGAAAATGATTTGAAAATCATATTGTTACTTGTTTTTGGGGGATGTATGTAAAAAAAATCTTCTTTTTTTTTCACCCTTTTTTCCTCATCACCTGTCATTGGTATGTTTGAAAGATAACGGAAAATGTAAAGGCAGGTTTTGAAAATGGAAAAAGAAGAACTACATAAAAAATTGAAAAACTTCTTGGCGGGTAATAATAACGAGAGGGTGGATAAGGAATTATTCTCACTATTACTCCGCATGGATGAGTGCCGGAAGAAGGCCAGTCCACCGGATAAAGAACGTATGTGGGGCCAAGTTTGTCGGATGTTGAAAAATTCTCGGAGGAGAGAGTTCGTGCGAAAGTGGGTGGTGGCGGCGGCTATTGTGGTGCCTGTTACCATTGGAATTTGGTTTTATGGTCACCATTCCGACAAGTTTGTCCTAATGTCGGAAAACGTGGAAACGCATCACCAAGTATCACTTACCTTGAATGATGGACGAGTACTTCAGGTGCAGCAATGGGAACATGATTCGGTGATCCAAGAGGGTAAGACCGGAATTATGGTAAGTGCCGGGCAGCAGATGATCTATCATGCGGAGAATGTGCCGTTGAAGGAAGAGATTTATAATACGTTGAGTGTTCCCCGTTCGACGGAATACCAAGTGCAATTATCAGATGGAACACGGGTGTGGTTAAATTCTGAATCGGAATTACGTTATCCGGTTAATTTTGTTGGTACGGAACGGAAAGTGTTCTTGAAAGGAGAGGCTTATTTCCTGGTGGCGAAAGATACGGTGAAACCTTTTCGGGTCGTGGCAAACGGCATGAGTGTGGAGGCTTTAGGAACCGGTTTCAATATTAATGCTTATCAAGATGATGATTGTTTATGCACGACATTGGTGGAGGGGAAAGTTCGGGTTTCCTATTTGGATTCTCATCAGGAATGTATTCTTGTGCCGGGTGAACAGGCCATTTTAAAGGATGGCGTGATTATGGCCAAACAGGTAAATGTTGATGATATTATTGCATGGAAGAAAGGGCGTTTCGTGTTTAGTGACATGCCATTGGAAACTATTGCGAAGCAATTAGAGCGTTGGTATGATGTGGAGATTCGTTTTGATGACATAGTGGCGAAATATTATCGTTTTACCGGAGTTATGAAGCGTTATAATGAATTGGAACAGGTGTTGGGATTAATAGAAGAAACTACCAATGTCAGATTCAAAGTGGAGGGATGTCAAGTGAGAGTATTTCGTAATTTATAATATAAAAAACGGTAACCGTTGACGCGATTACCGTAAGTGTGTTTTAATCGGCCGGGCACAAATTGCAGTAGGCGTCCGGTAATTGTTAAACCCATAACTACAAATGTATGAATTTTTTATTGAAAACATGGAGGTTTATGAAATTAACTGTTTTCTTAATTCTTTTCGGAGTTTTGAGATTAAATGCCAGTGCTTATGTTCAGGCGGATAGCATTAGTCTCGATTTAAATAACGTGACTTGTAAAGAGGCGCTTGATGCGATAAAGAAACAGACTAATTTGGATTTTTTCTACAACAATCAGGAAATTAATGCCGTGGGCAAGATTTCGGTTCGTTGCCAGAATGTTTCATTGGAAGCGGCTTTGCGGCAAGTTCTAGGTAAGAATTTTACATTCCGGATTGTTGATAATACGGTTGTTATCCGTCCTCAAGAAAGGAAACCGGATCCAGTGAAACAACAGGTCGCCAAAGGGGTTGTCGTTGATGTGCAAGGATTGCCTCTGCCGGGTGTGACTGTTTTATTAAAAGGTACAACATTGGGTACCTCAACAGATATGGATGGGAAATTTACTCTTTCTTTTCCCCATACTGCAGGATCGGTTTTACAATTTTCATTTATCGGAATGAAAACGACAGAAGTGATCTTTTCCGGGCAAGAGGAGTTAAAAATTGTGTTGGAAGAGGAAACAACCCAAATGGATGAAGTGGTTGTGACCGGTATTTTTGAACGTAAATCTGAAAGTTTTACGGGGTCTGCAACAACATATAAGAAGGAGGATTTGAAAATGATGGGATCCCAAAACATATTACAGAGTTTGAGGACATTGGATCCTTCTTTTCATATTACCCCGAATAATGAATTTGGTTCTGACCCGAACAAATTACCCGATATTGATATTCGTGGTAAAACGAGTATTGTTAATTTGAAGGAAGATTATGCAGTTGATCCTAATCAACCGTTGTTTATATTGGATGGTTTTGAGGTCGACCTGCAGACGATTGTCGATTTGAATATGGAACGGGTCGCTTCTGTAACCATTTTGAAAGATGCGGCATCCACGGCAATCTACGGTTCGCGCGCTGCTAATGGTGTAGTGGTTGTTGAAACAAAGCGTCCCGCTCCGGGGACATTGCGTTTGTCTTATAATGGAGATTTCACGGTTCAGATGCCGGACCTCAGTGATTATAATATGATGAATGCCGCTGAAAAATTGGAATTCGAGTGGTTGACCGGATATTATACGAAAACTTCGAATGAAGAGTATCTGGTGGATAGGATGAATCTTTATAACCAACGGTTGAGAAATGTGCAGAGTGGAGTAGATACTTATTGGTTGAGCGAACCGGTTAGAACAGGATTTTCTCATAAACACAATATGTACGTTGAAGGGGGGGATGATGCGATGTTGTATGGTGTCGGGCTAAGTTATAACGGTACACAGGGAGTGATGAAACAATCCGGACGGGATGTTTTGAGTTTCAATATTGATTTGCGTTATAGGAAAGGTAAGTTCCGTTTTGATAATAAATTTACTTTGGATTATACGGAGAGTCAAAATGCTCCTCAAAGTTTTTCAGTGTACGTGCAGACAAATCCTTATTACCCGAAAGATTATGAAGGTTCTGTTCCGAAGTATTTGGAGGAATCATCCGTAGATGGAGGTTTTTGGTCGATTAAAGTGGAAAATCCGTTATATAATGCCAGTTTGAATTATTTGGATGATTCTAAAGAGATCTCTTTTCGGAATAATTTCCAGATGGAATGGCGTCCGATGGATGGTATCATGGCTCGTGGACGAATCAGTTTGACGAAAGCCAATAATAAGAGCGAGAAATTTAAATCTCCTTTCCATACGGACTTTGACGAGACGGAGAAAACAGAACGAGGCTCTTATTCGAAAGCAACGACCGATCGTTGGGGATATGACGGGGATGTTACCCTGACATATGGAAAGTTATTGGCAGATATGCATCAGGTAAATGCCGTGTTAGGTTGGAATTTCTCTTCAACCCGATTGATTAATGATGCTTTTACGGCGATCGGGTTTCCAGACGATAATGTTCCGAATCCGGCTTTTGCCAACGAGTATGCAACCGAAAGTAAACCTTCGTATAGTGAATCTACAACTCGCAGCACAAGTTTTTACATGAACCTTAATTACGCGTACAATAACCGTTATTTGTTGGATGTGAATTACCGTAAGGACGGATCTTCTGTATTTGGGACGAACAAGCGGTTTACAGACAGTTGGTCGGTGGGAGTTGCTTGGAATATTCATAATGAAGCTTTCATGGGAGACTGGGTGAATTGGTTGAAATTACGTTTTTCTGTAGGTAATCCTGGAAATCAGAATTTCTCCGCTTATAAAGCCTACACGACTTATGTATATAATACGAATTTGCAAAATGCTTTCGGCATGGGAGCTAATGTTTCAGGGTTCGGGAATCCGGATTTGAAATGGCAGAAAACCATGGATTATAATTTGGGATTGGATTTGACGATATTGAATAATCGTTTGAAAATTAATACGGATGTTTATTGGAAGGACACGGATCCCATGTTAGTGACGACTTCCGTGGCTTCTTCCACGGGACGTGATTCTTATATAACGAATTTGGGAGCACAACGCACGAAAGGAGTCAGTTTTAATGTCGTGGGTACAATCATGGAAAATGTCGAAGATCGTCTTAATTGGTCTTTGTCGCTGAATGGACGCCATCAGAAACAGACGTATCGTAATATAGGGGCAAGTTTGGAATTATTGAATGATGAATTAAAAGCAACTTCTTTGACGAGATACCGGGATGGGGGAAGTCCGACGGATATATGGGCGGTCCGTTCTGCTGGAATAGACCCGATGACCGGTGGGGAAATTTATATTAAGAAAGATGGAAGTTACACCTTTGATTATGATATTAATGATGAAATGGTTGTTGGAAATACCGAACCCTTGTTGGAGGGAGTGTTCGGGACAAGTCTTTATTATAAAGGTTTTTCGTTGAGTGCTTATTTCCGTTATCGAATTGATGCTGATTATTTTAATACCGAGTTGTATAACCGCATTGAAAATTTGAAAACAACGGAAATGACTAGTTATAACCAAGATAAGCGTGCGTTGTACGATCGTTGGCAGAAACCGGGAGATCGAGCTCAATACAAAAAGATTACAGAAACGGTTAGTGATAATGAAACAGCCCCGATGACTTCCCGGTATGTTCAGAAAGAGAACACGCTTAGTGGGGAGTCCATATCATTGGCTTACGAGTTTGGGGAACAAAAATGGTTGAAGAAAGTGTTTTTAAAGAATATGACGATACGTGCCAATATGAATGATATTTTTCGTTGCTCAACAATTAAGGCAGAACGAGGAACCTCTTATCCCTTTGCTCGAACTGTTTCTTTTTCAATAAACATGACATTTTAGGAATAAGTAAAAAATGAAATTATGAGAAAAGCAATTATTATATTGACCGTTCTCGCGATGGGTCTATTCTTCAGTAGTTGTAATAGTTGGTTGGATGTTAAGCCTTATGATGCCATGGCAGAAGAATCGCTTTATTCTACGGAAAGCGGAATACAACGAGCCTTGAATGGTTTGTATCTCGGTTTGGCATCGAACGATTTGTATGCTGAAAACTTGGGTGGTGGCGCCATGGATGTGTTAGGGCAGAGGTATAAAATGTCAAGTGGACATTCTTATTATGATTTAAGTGAATATAAATACACGAACGATGGTCCGAAAGAAACTTTTGAAGCGATCTGGAAAGCTGCCTATAAGTTGATCGCGGATTGTAATGAGTTTATGGAACAAGTTCCCGAACATCAAGATCTGATGTCTCAAGCGCATTATAAAATGTCTATGGGTGAGGCTTTGGCGATTCGGACTTTGTTGCATTTTGACCTGTTCCGAATTTTCGGTCCCGTGTATACACCAGCGAATAGGCAGGAACTTTCTATCCCTTATTACAATCAGGTTACGGATGTTGCGCAACCTATTTTAGTAGCGGAAAAATTGGTAGAGCATTTGTTTGCAGACATTGATTCGGCAATTGGGTTGTTGTCTAAAGATGTAATCTTGACTGATGGTATTGTTAAAGGGGAGAATTTTTGGGATTATCGCAATTTGCGTTTGAATTATTATGCGGCATGGGCGTTGAAAGCACGGATGTGTTGGTATTTGGGAGATGAATATGAGGATGAGGCTTATCGCATTTCGACGGCCTTATTAGAGGGTAAAGATCCCGGAACCGGTGAAGCGAATAATTTTAATACCGCTTTTAATCCTGTTTCTAAAAGTGTTGTCGTGACAGATCGGGTGTTCTTTAGTGAGGAGTTATTTGCTTTGCACAATATGAAACGAACCGCGGTTTATAAAGAATTATTTAGTTCTGATTTGGAGGATGATAATATTTTATTGTCAACGGAAGATTATATGAATAAGCTTTTTGATGAACCGAACGATTATCGTTGGAACTCCTGGGAGGTTGCAACCGGGCGTCAGACTTCCGGCTTGATGGTGTTTGTCAAGTATGTAGAACAAACAGAAAATAGAAATGATCCTTATTTGTATGAAATTCAGTCAATGTTACGATTGAGTGAACTTTATTTGATAGCCGCTGCTACTGCTCCTGATGATGCAACAACTTCTGTTTGGTTGGAAAAATTACGTATGATGAGAGGTTATCAATCTGGAATGGTAGGTTCGGATATGCAGAAAGTATTGCAGCAAGAGTGGGAGAAAGAGTTTTATGGTGAAGGGCAGTATTATTATTTTTTGAAACGTAATGGAATGACCTCCGTTTCCGGGCCGAATGGTTCTAAGAAACCGAATTATATTATTCCGTTGCCCGAGAGTGAAACAAATAATAGACGTGATTAAGAAGAATGGATTATGAAAGGAATATTGATATTTTTAGGAGTTGTTTTACTTTGCTGGAGTTGCGAAGAGGACAAGTTGGATTTGTACAAGGGTGAAGGGAGTGTTTATTTTTGTTATCCGAAGGTTACTTCTGAAGTGTCCAACGTGTATATGGATACAACAATCTTTTCTTTTGCGATGTATAACGTACAAGATACTGTTGTTAGATTATCGGTCAAGGCTTTGGGAAACATAGTTGATCATGCTCGGATGTTTAAAGTGCAAGTAGAGAATTCAACGGCAATCGCGGGAACGAATTATGATGAATTGCAAACGGAGTATATATTACCTAAGGATAGTGTATACGGTGAAATACCGATTCGTATTTACCGGGATGGATTGTCGGATACCACGGTTTCCATTGAATTGCGTTTGGTTTCCAATGAATATTTTCAACAAGATATTCCACGGAAGATTGTGGATAAGGATACTATCGATATTACCCGTCACGTCTTGATGTTTACGGGTAAATTGACACAACCCTCCATGTGGATGCCTTCTATGTTAGGGTATTTTTCCGAGGTGAAATTTAATTTTTTTAATCAAGAGATGGGATTTGAACCTAGTGATTGGTTTAGTTCCGATACCGAAATAAAAAGTAGTATTGGGAGTAAGATGATAATAGCGAAGGTCTATTTTGCCAATTATTTGAATGCCATCATAGAAGCAGGTGATCCGACGAAAATGCCGCAGGATCCTGAAAATACGAATGAGGCCGACAAAGGATATATGACTTTTCCGGGAGTAACGATACCGGAAGATTGGCCAATCGCTTCTGAATTAAATGTAAACAATTAAATGAAAACGATATGATAAAATATATCAGTATAGGATTGATAGTTCTATTGGCGGGAATGTTGAATTCCTGTTATGAAGATAAAGGTCATTATAAATATGACTGGGTTCAGAAAATTGATTTAACAGATGTGTTGAAAGATACCACGGTTGGACGGGGTAATGTGTTACATATCGAAGTTGACTTGAAAAAGCAGGTATTGGAAACCGAAGATGAAACAGAATCTGCCAATCCGGATGATTATACTTTCGAATGGAAAGCTCTTACGGACGAAGGAAATGTGATATTGGGTACTGGTAAAGATTTGAACGATACGATTTGGTTGGCAAGTGGGCTCAGTTATCAGGTAAATTATACGGTTACGGAGAAGAAAACGGGGGTGTCCTGGATTTCTGATTTCAAGTTGAATGTGGTTGAGGGAGTAAAAGGTGGTTTTATTTTTATGACAGAAGATGCGGATCGTAAGGTTGATATTGAAATTTATGCTGACGATACGGAGAATAATAAAGTTCATAGAACGGGGTTGTTGAAGAGTTCGGGATTTCCTTACCTTTCCGGTGGCGCGAATGCGTTAGCATATACGAATGCCAAGGCTTGGGGCGGGAAAAGGTTGTGGGTTGCAACTGGTGAAGCTAGTGGTTGGTTGGATATGCCTGATTTTTCATGGAAAGACAAAAATATGTTGAGAATGATTATGCTGACCCCTAAACCTGTTAGTTACACGATGAAATCTATGTATAATTTGATGGAAGGTCAATATATGTATTTCTTTACAGCAGAAGGAAATGTTCATCTTCTGACTTCCAGGGGAATACTTTCAGCGGATATTACTTATGTGAATAACAAGAAGTTCCAAGCAGCTCCTTATTATGGAGGAGATAACAGTCATGCGGCTATTTTGTTTGATCGGGACAGGCAGCGTTTCGTGTCTTACGCGATGCAGTCCGGGGGAATGATGACAGAAGCTTGTTATGATATTGATGATAATTCGGCAGTTCCCAATACCGATTTATTGTATATGCAGCAGTTAAATGATGGGGGGACTGTGGCGATTGTAAAAGATGAGGCGGGGAAGTATCAGCGTTGTCAGTTCAGTATGGTAAGAAATACGGCGAGTGGTTTGTATGAAGGACATTTGGAGCAAAAGGAAGAATTGAAGGGAAATGCGGCAATGATAGAGGAGGCCGAATATACGGTTTTTGATAAAATGAATGGTTTTTTGTATTTCTCTATTGGCGATAAATTATATACTTATCGGAAAGGAATAGATGAATGTGTTGAAGTGAATTTGCCGGAAGTAAATTTTGATCAGATTGTTTCTTTGAACGTGATTATGCATAATGATTATAAAGCAAATATTTTTGTTGCAACCTATAGTGAAACAAATCAGGGTAAAGTTTACCGGCTTACTCCGGAGAGTACTGATAGTCGTAATTTGACCGTGGAGGAAGTGATCAAGACGGAAGGTGCTGTGAAATGTATAGCTTATTGGTAATTGTTGAGGATTATATACTATGAAAGTGAAATTCGTATTAATAATATACTTGCTTTGGGCAGGAGTATTACGTGCCCAAAAAATGGTGACAATCGAATGTCGTGTAGGAGAGGGAGTCGGAAAAAATATGCAATTATTCGGGGTGGATAACGGTCAGAAGAAGCTCTTGGCAAGTGCTTCTTATACCCAGAATGGTTATTATGGCTTTCGTTTTGTTCCGGAATATGAAGGTTTTTATGTCGTGGGAGATGGTAGAAGTTATGAGTATCCCGTTTACTTGAAAATCGGTGATGCCGTATCTCTTTTTATGGACAAAGATACAGTTCGATTGGAGGGTAAAAATAATACCGCAGAGAATAAAGTGTTATACGATTGGGTGAATCTTTCCAAGCGAGTTTGTGAGAAATCGATATTTTTTACTCGTTCCCGTAGTACTTATGAAGATTTTTTCCCCGAATTTGAAACTTTACTCTCGAAAATCGAACCATTTTGCAGAAGAATTAAAACGAAAAATCCCCGTTTCAATGAGTTGATGAAACGTTTTGTGGGATACGAGTTGGATCGTTTTGCCTTAAATTTTATTTATACCCCGCGTTCCAAGCATCCATCCAAAGAACAACGCCTGGCTTATTATAACTCGATTGTTGATAAAAATAAATTTAATGATGAGGTAGTCTTGGAAATGCCTGACGGGATGAAACTTTTGAAATTGTATATAATGTTTTATTGCTTGGAAAATAGAGTAAATGCCGGGGATTTACGGGAAACTTTGGCTGTTGTTCCAAACAAGAAGTTACAAGGTGTTCTTGTTGTTGACCAGGCGAAAGGATACGGGCGTTCTTATTTCGAGTACATGGAGTTTATGGAAAAGGCTAAAGATTATGTTGATGCCAATCAGTTAAAAATATTGGAGGCCAAAGCTTCTGCACTCTATGAGGCAAAAAAGGGAGAAAAGGCAATAGATTTTACCTGTCCGGATGCCGAAGGTAAAATGCATTCTTTATCAGATTACAAAGGGAAAGTTGTGGTCGTGGATGTCTGGGCAACTTGGTGTGGGCCTTGTCGGGCAGAATTACCGCATTTGAAGAAATTGGAGAGAGCGATGGAAGGTAAGGATGTCGTTTTTATCGGGGTATCTGTTGATGAGAAAAAGAATTACGAGAAGTGGAAAAAGTTCTTGGTAGACGAACAGTTACCCGGAGTACAATTATTTGCTGATGGATGGAGTAAAATAACGAAAGATTATAAGATAACGGGGATTCCCCGTTTTATGGTTTTTGCCAAAGATGGCACTATTGTGGAATCTCAGGCTCCTCGTCCTTCTGATCCTTCTTTACAGAAAATGATCGAGAGAGAACTTCGTAAATAATAGAAAAATGAGACTTTATCGGTCTCATTTTTTATTATTTTCCCTTGTTAGATCCCGTGAGTGAAAACTCAGGGAAATTTTCTTTTATAAAACTTTTTGGGAGTTTCTTGATGACTTCCCGGTACGAGTGTTCAACGAGTTCTTCTATGAACTTATCGGGCAGGGTACCATGCATATTAATTCCGTTCCAATGTTTTTTGTTGAAATGGTAGGCCGGGGTGATTTCAGGGTATTTTTCCCGTAATTCGATGGCTAAATCCGGGTCGCATTTTACCGCGATCCATTCGAACGGCATAATGTCCGTGCAACAAAACATTTTATTGAAAACCTTGAAGACTAACGTGGTTTCGTCAAAAGGAAATTCTTCGGTCGTGTGAGGAAAAGAGAGGCATAACTCCCGAAGTTCTATGATGTCCATAAATTTGATATTATTTTTATAAAGTTCCGGTCAATAAGCTGGGAATTATTTTAGAATGTCAAACAGGAAAGAGGTCTAAAAACCTTTTTACTGTTTAATTTGTGGAGCAGCAGGGAATCGAACCCTGGTCCAAACACGGAATCAATATGCTTTCTA